>ERZ869936.35-NODE-35-length-243989-cov-25.240409_pt1 | contig 243989 bp, 300 predicted proteins | sample MGYA00520876_ERZ869936 | MGnify/ENA primary metagenome ERZ869936 (study PRJEB32218, sample SAMN09650985) | biofilter metagenome | isolation source: enrty point of leading RO module | place: Saudi Arabia: Thuwal, RO plant located on Red Sea | collected 2016-02-17 ...
TTTTAAAAAAGAAGAACGATGTTCTAGGCTTTGCCTATTCTGAACATCTTTGTGTTGCATGTTGGGCAAGTGCCCTTTACTGCTGGTTTTCCGTTTTTCAGGGTTGTTGGGCTTGCGCCTTTGATCTCCCTTTTACTACGGCACTTGACACAATATCCTGTAGTCATACTATTACTCAAAAAAGGTCGTATTAGCAGAATCCTGTGAAAATTATTTAACTACATGGCAAATTGGATATTGAAAAATTTCCAAAAAAAGCACTTTTTTATGCTATTTTGGACATTTTTAGGTATAAATCGTAAGTTAGGTTTAAAAAATAAGGTTGGCAGCAGATCAAATTTTCAAAATGATTCAAATGTATTGGAAATTGTAAATCTAGAATGGATAAAAAGTATATTGCAAGTTTATTGGGAATTTTAATTTTGATTGCAATCTTTTTTTCTGTAACGTTTTACATTTATCCAAATCAAATCTACCAACAGAGCAATCTAGTTCCGATTCCAATTCTTGATGTTACATTAAGCTCAAATGAAATTCAAAACGGCGAATCATTTGTTTTAGATGTAGTTTCAAAAAATACTGGTGATATTGCAGATATCCAAATTGTTTCAATTGCATTTCCTAGATTAGATGATACTTTGGATGCTGTGAAAATAAAAAATTATGATTTCACACAATCTCCTCATTATGTAAAGATTGGAGATGAGATCGGTGCAAAATATTCTGGAGGAAAAGAAACAATCCTCGCACAATATCCATCAATTGAGGCATACAGTAGACCTGTTCCAAGCGGGACAGTCAATATTATATCAGTACAAATCACCCCACCAGAGCCTGGCATATTTGATGTCTATGTAAAATCAATAGGAATTCCTCACTTTACTGATGCATCTCACTATCCACAAGAAGGCATTTTGGATCATCAATCAGAATTAGTTGAGGTCTATAGCGTTACTGTAAAGCCATAATTATAGAAAATGGATATTTCATGGTGATAAATTGACTCTAAAACCTACCCTCTCACTTAGACGAATCAAACTCGTTTTGCTTTTTGGTCTTGTTATGACCAGCTTTGGTATTTTGCTAGTCACAGTAGGTGGAAGCTGGGATATTACAAATCATCTTCTAAACAAACCTGAGACATTTTTTTCTCCTCCTCATGCTTTGCTATACATTGGGGTTGCAATAGCTCTGATAGGAACAATTGTTTCATTTTTCACCTGGCGAATCATATCTGATAAACAAAATTTCAAATCATCAATTTTGATTTCATTATTGGGAATGGCACTTCTTATTGGTGCCGGACCCTTTGATTTTGTCTGGCATTCAAATTTTGGATTGGATGGTTTGCTGAGTCCTCCTCATCTTACATTAATCACTGGAATGCTGTTAACTGCAATTGGCTCACTCGTTGGAATTTTTAAATTCATAAAAGAAAAAAATGATTCTCGATTCAACTATCTTTCTGTACTTGCTGTTTTACCAATTTGGCTATCTGCATCAGGATTGTTTCATTCTGGTTCATTACCATTTTCAAATACTGAATTTTTTAATTTCAACCCAGATCCAACTTTTGCAGTACTCTTTGCAAGTGTTGCATTTCCATTTCTTGTATCTTTTTGTTTGTTGCTAAGCTCTGCAGTTTCAAAATATCAGTTTGGAGTCCTTTCAGTAACTGGATTTTTGTTTTTAGTGGTTAGCTCCTTTACTGCAATTCTTCCAAACTCTGCAATACTATTTACCATTCCTTTTTATTTTCTAAGCTTGATTCCAATTATTTCTGCAGATCTATTGTTACGATTTGTTAATCATCATAAGCAATCTGTATTATTTGTTGGTGGAATTTTGGGTGCTTCTTTTCTAGCGATATATTTTCCATTAACTACTTTTACCTATAATGAAATTCTAACACAACAAACCGTTTGGCCTAGCTTAATTCCCCAAGTATACTTTGAAATGATAACTGATGTTTTTTTGATTACTCTAATACCTGCAGTTGTAATGGGAATTGTTGGGGTAATATTTGCAAAAAGAGTTTGCAATAAAATTTTAGCTAGCTGACTGTAATCTTGATGGTCTTTCCTTCAGATAATGCCTCTGGTTCACTAAAACTCTTCCAGACAAAAATGTCTGCTGTATATGTTCCAGGAGAATCTGGAGTCCAGGATCTTGCCTGGCTAAATGTTTGAGATGGTTGAAGCGTTCCCGTTGACCATCCTAGTGATACTATGATGTTATCCTCATTTCGAATCTGAACAATGTACACAAAATCTTGTATCGTGCCTTGCTTGTTTGTCACCTCTGAGGCTATCTGAACCTGTTGATTTACATTCACATTTTCAGAAACAGGAGAATTAAACGCATTAACTAGCCTTGGAAACTCAATTGGAACCCGCTCTAAGGGGTCTAATGCGTAGACTTGGGGGATGAGCATTATTCCTATAACGCACATCATCAAGGCAAGCGATCTTATCACGTCCCTTTCAAATGTTTTAGATACTAAAGCCTTTGCGTACAAATTTTTATTTAGTTATAGTCGAACTTTTCAATCCTGAATCGATTATTAGATTTTCAGTCATTGGTTTTGATGTGATCTTTTTGCCCGGATTCAAAATATTATGTGGGTCAAACTCTTTTTTGAGAATTTTAAAGATGGTATAGTTTTGATTCCCATATTGTTTTCTAACAAATTCTGATCTTGCCAAGCCATCTCCATGCTCGCCTGTGATGCTTCCCCTAACACTGATGATTCTTTTGAAATAGTGTTGGGCAATACTTCGAATTGTTTGCGCACTTTGATTTTTCATAATTAGTCTAACATGTAAATTTCCGTTTCCTGCATGGCCATAGATTATAGATCTGCATTTGTATTTTTTTTCTATTTGGTGTATTGTTTCTAAAATCACTCGTAGCTCCTTTACTGGAACAGTTCCATCCTCAATTATGTGAAATGACCTTTCTTTTTTTGATATCTTTTTGAGGCTATATGCCAAAGAAGAGTCTCTGTACTTCCACCACGTGTTGATTTCTTTATCCTTTGTTATCTTTTTGAATACTTTACCGTGGATGTGCTGTGTTTTGAATTGATACTTGTTGTTTGAATCATACTCTAAAAATAGCATTGCACCAATATTTTTTGAAAACTTTTCTGGAATGCTTTCTATGGTGTTTTTATCGACATATTCAAGGGCAACTGGATTACTTTTTACGATATAATGACAGTCATTTAGTGCATCGAGTGCAGATTTGTATTCTAGTAAATACAGGATTCGTTTTTTTGGTTTATCATAGATCTTTAACTTTGCAGAAAGAATTACTCCAAGCGTTCCTTCAGAGCCTGCAATAATCTTTGGAACATCATCAAGATTCGTTATTCTATCTAATCTGTACCCACAGGAGTTTTTTGTAACTTTTGGGAATTTTTCTTTGTTTATCCTTTTGGCAAGGCTGAGAATTTTTTGTGTGGTTTTGCTTTTTGTTGGAAATTTGATGACTTTGCCTTCTCCATTGACTATGGTAATCTCTAAAAGATTGTCAATTATTGCACCATACCTTAATGACCTGCTTCCACTAGAGTTGTTTCCAATCATTCCTCCAATTGCACAATAAGAGCCAACTGAAGGATTTGGTCCAAAAATTTTTCCTTTACTCGATAGTGCCTTGTCTAAAATCCCCTTTTGTACTCCTGGCTCTAGAGTTACATAATTCCTTGAGAGTGAAAACTTGGAAAAATTTCTCATATCTAAGATGATGCCGCTTCCTAGAGCACTACCTACTAGGCCTGTGCCTGCTCCTCTGGGTACTATTGGAATTTTATTTTTTACCGCAAACTTTACGATACTAATGACATCCTTTCTGTCTTTTGGAATCACTACTATACGTGGAAAGACCTGATATGAGCTAGAATCTACAGAGTAAAATGCTAGTACTTCTTTTTGAGTAAAGATTTCTCCTTTGATAATTTTTGAGAGTTTTAGCTTTAGTAATTTTGAATTCATTAATTTAGAGTTGAATCCTGTAATAGTCCCATCTTTCAGGATCAAATAATGCAACAAACTCTGCATTCTCATGACTCTCTACACGTTTTCTAATTACGTCTCGCAGTGCAAAGCTTGTTAGATACTTGAATTTTTTTGCATGAGCTTGCATTGTAAACAAGTGTCTCATCTCACTTCCACCACGCAGTCCCCAGTATCCCATCTTCAATGCAACTGGTTCTAAGAATGCAGTATTGTTTAATCCGTAATTTTCATCTCTTATCTCCGGTCTGAGAGTATATCCTTCAAGTGGACCGCCCTTTGCAAAACCGATTATCTCCCCAGAGCAATCTCCTTTTCGTAATGTGTTTAAAATTATTTCAGGATTTTTTATTGACTGCTCAAAGTTTTCTCGATCAAATTGTAATGGCTTTGGAAGCTCAATATAGATATCATACAGTGTTTTGATAAATTCTTCATCGTTTCTTGTGCTCATCTTTTCAATTACAGGCACAAGTTTTAGGTTATCGTATATGTAATCGCCTTGAATTTGTATCTCTCTTTCTCTTAACTTAAAAAATGACAAAACATTATCCATAAAGTTTTTTCTCATTTCTTGAGGCAGTGACTTTAGAACTCTTTGGGTAAGAACTGCTTCACCGTTTAAGAGCGTTTCAAAGTATGAAACAGAACGCTGTGTGATAAGTGATGGATGCCAACCAAGTGCATGGGCATTCTTTTTTGCCATGTCCATTCCTTTTGAAAAGTCGCCAAGAGTATACCCGCTAACTCTGTCTACAATTGATAAAAATTCTCCAAGCTGCATAAAGTGCAGTCTTGCTTGTTGATTGTTTCGTGTAATGTCTGAATTTTGAAAACATTCTTGGATTTTTTCTTCTGCATTTTTTTTCAGCTTGCCTGCCCAAGGAAATGTCGTTCTGTGAATCAAAACTTTGATGAGCTCAATATCTAATCCTGCAGAATCTAATAGTTCTCGTAATTTTCTATCAAGGCTGATAAATTTAATGACGCTTTCTTCGTGTGGTTTGTCTACACTCTTTTGAGGATCAAAATCATGAAACAAAGCTGCAGCATAAAGGTACTTCATATCTTCATCTTTTATCTCATTTAATATGCTGTCCCATTTGGCAGCTAATAGTGTGACATATGTCACTTCTAATTCATGATCAATGTTATGATAACCAAAATAATCTGACCCAAGTCCTTGTGAATTAAACAAATCAATCGTATAGTCTAACATCTCAGTATAGCAATCAGAATCTAGACCGCATTCTGATGCCAAAGTTCTAATTTCATTTCTTAAAGCGTGGGGGACCGCGACCCTTTGCATCATTATCAAAGTATGATTCTGGTTTTTAAAGTTGTATCAGGGGATGATTCTCTTGAGATGAATTGAAACGATGTTTCAATCAATGATGAGAATTTTGAAATGACACATCTGGCTTTGTTTTAAATGCAAAACGATATCCTATCAAGATTGCAATCAATTCTAGGTACTCTACAAATGCTACTGTGTAAAAGTGAAGAATCCAGCCATCAAATGTGTCATTTAACACAGCAAACACTGCTGCAACCTGTGGAAATGCAAGAAATATTGCCATAAACAGGCCAATTATGCCATAAACCCACTCATGTGGTTGAATCTGCTCAGTCTGTTCTAGTAGTTCCTGTGGGTTTGAAAACTCTGCATGTTCTGTTTCTATTGAATTTTTGATATCAAGATATGTGGAGTTTCCTTGTTCAATTGCAAAGATTGTTCCACCCAATATGAGAAGAAAGAACACTGATTGTGCATAGACTAACTTTCCCTTTTTGCCATGCTGAATTTTATCAATCTGTCTTTGGAAAATTACTCCAAACTTTCCAAGTTTGTTCTTTCTGATGAGCACTATCATTAAAACTGAAATTGCTGAAATGATTCCAAACGAACCAAACCAGTCATCTGAAACATATTCTACAAAAACTAGTCTAACTGGAAGTAAAATACCTGTCATAACAGAAAATACGATCAATCCTTCAAGGAAATTCTGTTTGTCCAATAAGAAATTCTTTTAAAAAAATGTGATTTGAGGTGTAGCTTTACCAGTATGAACAACAATTGTTTGTCTATTCATGACACACGAATGAACTAATCCTCTTTGGCCGTCTCTTCTTTTATGAAAACAAAACAGGCTTTATCAATGAAGAAAAATACTCAAAATCTTTACAACGATATACTGTCTCTGCTTGACAAAGATGGTGTAACAAAAAAAGAGATCGTTGAGCAATTACAAGAAAAGCACAAAGTCGCTCCCTCTGAAATTCGAAATTCTATGAGACAAGTCAGAGCGGATTTTTTAAAGAAATTAAATGTCCTTCAATCAGGTGTGGTTAGAATCTAACCCTTTTTTCTTATTTTTACAGTAAGATTCAATACAATAGTTATTTTTTTTAAAACACATGCAATGTGAGAATATTTTGGAGTTAATCTCTGATAATGCCACATCATTAGATTTTTCACTTGATATCAATGAGCAAAAATTCAATCTAAGGAATGTCTCTATAAAAAAATCAACAACTCCTGTCAATTCTCCAACTCTGCGAGGTGGAGTTTACTTTTCTGATAAGATAGCATACAAGATGAAAGCAACAGTTGATGATACCAGTATAGTCTCAAAATTATCACAATTCATGCTAGGTCCTAATACTGATTATCATCCACTTGAAATCATGACTAGCATATCTGAAGATGGTGCAAAAAAAGCAGTCTCAATCAAGGCATACTTGACTAATTCAATGCAGAGCTCATCTCATGTTGAGCTAAATCTTATCGTTGTAAACTCTGAATATTCCTAGCTTAGATACTTGTCATACTGCTCTTTTTTGTCAGGATCTGATAATACCTCATAGGCCCTGTTTATCTCTGACATTTTATCCTCTGATGATTTGTCTTTTGTTCTATCTGGGTGCAATTCCTTTGCAAGCTGTCTAAACTTTGTCTTGATTTCATTTTGAGTTGCAGTCTTTGGAACTCCAAGCACCTCGTAAAAATTTGGCAGATTTGATTCTTCCAAGTCCTTTCTAAAGTTATCATCAAATTTCTTCTTTTTTGAAGTAAAGTCTTCATAGTCATCTGTCCAATCAGAATGATACTTTTCATAATCTCTATCCTTTTTAGAGCCTAGATTTTTTTTATCATACTCTAACTTTTTTCTAAAGATAATCTCCCTTGTGATGTAGAGTATAATCCCAGTTACCACAATAATTGATACCGAAAAGAGTATGATTAGCTCTGTCATGGTAAGGTCTGGTACATCATCTGTAGCGTTTGATTCCTGAGCAGATACACCTTGAATAAACATCAAGTATGCAAATCCAACCAGTAGAAATTTCTTCATGATGGTTTACCTATGTTAATCTAAAATCTTCTTTTACCGTATTGAGAACTACGTGTGTGATTGTGTTTTCTACATTTGGAATTGATGATAAACTCTTCACAAATGAGCTCAAATCACTTCTTCCCTTAAATTTTGCAATGATTAACGTATCTGTACTTCCAGTAATATCATACACTGCACAAACATTCTCAATTCCTGATAGTTTCTCTTCTACTTGGACTAACTTGTCTTTTTTTGCTACCACTTCTATAATCGCAGTAAGATGATATCCAAGCTGCTCATCATCTAGCCTTGCTGAATAACCTTTGATAATCTTCTGCTTTTCTAGCTTTTTTATTCGAGATAATACTGTAACAGTTGACATTCCAAGCTTTAGTGATAGTTGTCTTGCAGATAATCGTGCATCTACTAACAGATTCCTGAGAATCTTCTCATCAATCTCATCCATGATGTATGTTGAGTAATCAAGTAAAAATACATTTAGTTTTTTTTGATTTTTTTGAATGAATGTAAATCAATACTGAGATTTATTCAGTAATTGTCTTAACCAGTTTTGTCAATGAGAATGGTTTTTGCAGAAATTGAACTCTGTCTTTAAAGGAATCAGAATTTTTCTCTGCTGTTAATCCATATGCTGATGCAAAAACAATCTTTTGACTTGGTTTTGTCTTTAGAATCTCTTCAGCTGCCTGGGAACCTGTGACCTTTGGCATTGATTGATCTAAAATTACAACATCAAATGGATTTTTGTCTAATTGTTCAAACTCTTTTTTTCCAGCAGAGCTCTTGTATGTGTCAATACACTCCTGTCCATCTTTTGTGAGTACTACTTTGTGGCCATACTTTGATAGTATTCGCTCATACTGTAATGCAGTATACTGATTGTCTTCTGCAATGAGAATGTTTAGACTCATTATCTTACCTCTATATCATTGAGAGTTTAACACACGTATGTTTAAAATAAACAGACAGGGATTCTCTGTATGGTTACTATTGGTGAGCTGGTCCAAAAAGGAAAATCTCGTCTCCAAGATGGTGACTTTGAGGGTGCACTGGCTTTTTTTGATCAAGCGTTACTGCAAGACCAAACTAATCCTGATCTTTGGAATCTAAAAGGTGTCACTTTACGTAGTATGGGAAGATACGATGAGGCAGTAGAATGCTTTAACAAATCCCTCGAATTGGATCCTCGAGACAAACAAGCATCATAATTTTGTGTACTCTTAACCAAGGGTTAATGTATGAGATTTATCAAATGTTAATTGATTCTGTTGGGCAAAAGGGTTATGCAGCTATTAATGGAAGCATATGATTTGTGTGAAGATGGTAACTTTGATGAGGCCTTGAAAATTTATGACAAGGCACTAAATGAAGAACCAGAAAACATTCAAGCATTAATTGATAAAGCAGTTACACTACAAACCATGCAAAGATACAAGAGTGCACTAAAGGTTTACCAATCTGCACTCAAAATAGATTCCAAAAATACTGATCTTCTAGTTAACCTTGGTTCTTTACTGCATACGATGAAAAAATATGATGAGGCAATCTCATACTATGACAAGGCAATTCGAATCGATAAAAAATCTGCAATGGCACTAGCATACAAGGGCCTTTCACTAGGTGAGATGGGAAAACTCCAAGACGCAATATCATACTTTAAGAAAGCACTGGCAATTGACAAAGACTATGACCTGCCAAATATCAGTACAGAAATAGCTAAAGACTTGCTAAAATCAATAAAGAAAGAATCTAAAAAACAGTAACATCGCCTGGTGCTGGCTCGCGTTTTTGAGTCTGTTCATGAAACTCAAAGAATTCCTTATGTGCTGATTTTTGGTGCTTTTGCATCTCGTCAATACTTTTGAATTTTTCATGGCACAGGTAACATTTTGGATCTGCTTCATCAACTAGAGGAAGTACCATGATACTGTATATCCTCTCTCAAGTTATATATTTGCAGATTCGGTGAGGTGATTATGTTAGAGCAACTAATCGGTCAATCAAAGGCACTTGAGAAGGCAATAGCTGGAGAGGAATTATCCTTTGATGACGGAATGGAGCTGCTAAATTATGATAATCTTCACATGCTTGGCGCAGTAGCAGATATCACTCGAAAAAAACTAGTTGGCGATACTGTAACCTTTGCAGCATCATACTACATGAATTACACAAACGTTTGTGCTGCAAGCTGCCAGATGTGTGCCTTTTATCGTAAAGGTGACGAAGAAGATGCCTACACACTGACTCCTGAGCAAATTGAGCAAAGAGTTGGAATCGCAAAAAACATGGGCGCTACTGAAGTTCACATTGTTGGAGGATTTCATCCAAAATTACCACTTGACTATTACGAAGACATGATGCGAATTATCAAAAAGAATCATCCCGATTTGAATATCAAAGCATTTACTGCTGCAGAGATCTTCTATCTTTCAAAACTAACAAAAATTTCTACTAAAGAAATCTTATCTAGACTAAAAGATGCAGGTCTTGACTCTATGCCTGGTGGAGGAGCAGAACTATTTCATCCAGATATTAGACAAAAGATTGTTCGTGGAAAGTGTAGTGGACAAGAATGGCTAAACACCATCGAAGAAGCACATAATCTTGGGATTCAGAGCAACGTTACAATGCTGTATGGTCACATTGAAAAACCAGAACACATAGTTGATCATCTAATAAAAATTCGCGAACTGCAAAAAAAGACAAATGGATTTTTAACATTAATTCCATTAAAGTTTAGTCTTGATAATACTGAGCTAGAGCAAGAGAACCTTGTTACTCATGAATCATCATCAATCTATGATCTAAAAGTTATTGCATTGTCTCGATTGATGCTTGCAGGTGTGTTAAACAACATCTCTGTATACTGGGTTGCCTTTGGCAAAAAGCTAGCTCAAGTTGCACTATCAAATGGTGGAAGTGACTTGGTTGGAACAGCATTCTCTGAGGAGATTTATCGTGCTGCAGGAAAGCCTACTGATTCCTCAGTGTTAGAGCTTGCAAACATGGTAAAAGAGATTGGACGCGTTCCCGCTCAGAGAAACACTCACTTTAAAGTTCTAAAAAAATTCTAGGAACCTAACTGCTTTTTTATTGATTCCATCTTTTCTTCTAACTTTTGGTTTTTATCCATCCTTGAATCTACTTTGATGATTACTTCTACTCGATGTACTCCTAGGTTGTGAATTACTTCCATCATCATCTTTGCAGCATCATAAATTTTATCAATGCTAGTTGATTCCAGAATTGTACCCATGGGATTTACCTCGTATCGTACTCCTTCATAGTCTTTAATCACCTCGATTGCCTTTGCGATGTAAAAGCTTGCACTAGTTGTGTTGGTGCCAATCGGATACAGGCTAATTTCTGCATGAATCAATGAATGTAATTACTCTGTGTTTGATTAAAATCTTTGATTATTGTGCTGGCTTTTTTTCTGTCTTTTTAGCACTGCCTGGTCTCTTTCTTCTTGCACCAAAGCTAATCAGTACCAATAGAAATCCTACTCCAATTAAAATTCCTGCCAAAGTTGTAAAGTCTTGATTCTCTCTTTGTTTTAGTATTAGATCAATTGCTTCCTCATCTGACATTCCAGAAACTCCAACTGGCATTGATTCGTTTAGATAAAGTGTGAGAATGGTTCCAACTGCAATCATTGCAATTCCTCCAAGTAGAATTTTTCTATCGATTAGAACCATTTGTAATAATACTTGGCATTTTACCGTATTTAGAGTATTTTCCTAGAATCCTTCTGGTGGTCTTTGAACAAAAATGTTACAAACCAATCTGTCTGTCTTTTTGTCTCTGTACATTACATTACATGTGACAAACTTTCCTTTCAGTGCTCGCTCTAGATCTTCTTTTGTCTTTTCTTGGTACTGTGGCTCATCTGGATTATCGATCTTTGATATCTGAATTCTTTCTAGCACATCATACTGCTCCTTGTTGTCCTTGCGAAAATGTGTCACTGACATTTCAAAAATGTCGCCTGAGAGACAATTAATCACAGGACCTCCGATTCCGTCACCCATGTTGTATATTGGAAATTGGAGTATAATTATGGAGCTATTTTTAGCTCAAAGTCTGGCACAAGATTCTTTTCTTTTGCCATCTCAAAAAATGTTCTAATTGATTTTTCACCTGAATCACCCATGTTTACAGTTACATCATTTACGTACATCATTACAAATTTCTCAATCAAATCCTTTGATTTTCCTCTGCTATACTGCATGGCATACTCCATTGCATCATCAAGATTCTTCAATCCATATTCTATGGAATCCTGGAGATATCTATCAAACTTTGATATCAAATCAGTACCTAGTGATGTCTTCATTACATTGATTCCTAGTGGTACTGGCAATCCATTTGTGGTGTCATTCCACCACTCCCCTACATCAAAGAGCTTTTTGTTTCCCTCTTGCTCATAGGACAGCTGCGTTTCATGAATGACTAGTCCTGCATCCACCTTTCCATCACTGACTGCCTTTGGAATGTCACTAAAATTCATCTCGACATAGTCAAATTTTCCAATCATTAGTTGTAGTAGCAAAAATGCCGAAGTCATCTTTCCTGGAATTGCAATCTTTGAATCTTTTAGCTCATCAAGTGTCATGGATTTTTTTGCAGTAACAATTGGTCCGTATCCTATCCCAAAACTTCCCCCACTTCTTAGAATGGTATATCCTGGAATGTAGGCGCATGCATGAACAGAGACTGCAGTGACATCTAATACTGGATTTATCGCTTTTCTGTTTAGCTTTTCAATATCTTCAATGACATGCTTTACAGTAAAATCTGATGATTGAACCTTTCCTGTAAACATTCCATAAAACATGAATGCATCATCAGAATCAGGAGTATGTCCAACTGAAATTTCCACAGTCTAGCTCAAAAACTTGGATATAAAAATCAAAGTCACAAAGAATCTGTGTTCTTTTTTGAACATACTAGTTTACTTATGATTTTACTTGTTTGATTATTCCATGGTAATTACAACCCATATGGCAGACAAAATCAGAGAAGCATCAAAGAGACTACCTCATCTAAACACAAAAGAGCTCAACAAAATATCCGATCATCTAGAAAAATCTCATCTAGAAATTATAGAAAATTAGAGAACACTCAAAATAATAATTGGGGTACAATACAACATTTTAGTGCAAACTATAGAGGCATATGAAAAAGACATCAACCTTCAGGTAGAGTGTTTGGGAAAATTCAAACCATGTAGTGTCATCCCAAGGAACAAACAATCAAAAACAATCTTTTGTGGCAGTGGTGATTCCCTTGCAGCATCCATGCTTGCTGAAGCATTCTCTGAATTTCGTGTGCGTGCCATGGACCCACTAGACCTGCTAAAGAATCCTACTATCCCAAGAAATAATGATGTCTGTATAGTATCAATATCTGGCAGAACAATATCTAATATCCGGGTGGCAAAGCTTGCAAAGCACTCCATTGGAATAACTGCAAACCCTCAAAACAAACTTGGCAAAACAGTTTCACGAATCATTCCATTAAAGTTTCCAAACAATGATGTCTTTACTGCAGGAAGTATCAGCTATTTAGAATCTGCATTAATGTGTATCTCTTTGGTGAATCATTTTAAAATTAAAGATTCTAAGAAAATTTTTCAGAGTGCAAAAAGACAGGCACAAAGAATTAGTCTTGGAAAGAGGGTCTTCTTTTTAGGAAATCTGTTAACATATCCTTCTGCAATGTATGCTGCTGCAAAACTCTATGAAATTTTGGGATATGACGCATACTATGAAAGAATTGAGCAGTTCTCACACATGGAGTTATTCTCATGTGTTCCTGGCGATACCATTGTAATCTTTGAGAAAAAAAATCCACACAATTCTAATCTTGCAAAACAACTCAAAAAAATAGGATTAAACGTTATTCATCCTGATCCGCCAAGTGCTAATAAAATTTCACAATTTCTTTTTTACACCTTTTTTTCTCAGCTTGTTCCATTAAACTTGGCAAAGAAAAAAGGCCAAAAAGATTGTCATTTTGTTACATCAAAAAAACTACGTAATGCAAGTGATAAGATGATCTACTGATATTTCTTCATAAGATTTAATACCTCAAGACCAAGGATTTGCGAATATGGCAAAGTACAAGTCAACTGAGCAGGTCTTAAAGATCATCAAAAATAAGGAGCAGATCCGAAACTTTGGTGTCATTGCTCACGTAGACCACGGAAAGACAACAATGAGTGATAGCCTTTTAGCTCACTCTGGAATTATTGCACCCTCTGCAGCAGGAACTGCACTTGCAATGGACTTTGATAAAGAAGAGCAAGAGAGAGGAATTACAATTTACCAAGCAAATGTAACATTACACTATACCCACAAAGGAACTGAATACGTCATTAACATGATTGATACTCCAGGTCACGTAGACTTTAGTGGTAGAGTAGTTAGAAGCCTTCGAGCAATTGACGGTGCAGTAGTAGTATGTGATGCAGTAGAGGGAATCATGACTCAAACTGAGACCGTAACTAGAATGGCACTTGAGGAAAGAGTAAAACCAGTTTTGTTTATCAACAAAGTAGACAGGCTCATCAAGGAATTGAGATTAACTCCTGAAAAGATGCAAGAGACTCTTGCAAATGTAGTATCTAACTTTAATGACCTAATTGACACCTATGCAGAACCTGATTACAAAGACAAGTGGAAGGTAAAGATTCAGGAGGCTAGTGTAACATTTGGCTCTGCAAAAGACAAGTGGGCAATCAACGTTGATGTTATGAAGGAAAAAGGAATCACATTCAAAGATGTAATTGATGCTTATCAAAATGGTAAAGTAGATGAACTAGTAGCAAAAGCGCCACTAGCTGAGGCAGTACTTGGAATGGTTGTAAAACATCATCCACCACCACATGAAGCACAAAGATACAGAATTCCAAAAATTTGGAAGGGTGATTTGGATTCAGATATTGGAAAGGCTTTGCTTGCATGCAAAGATGATGGTCCAACTATCATGATGGTAGTAAACATGGTACTTGACAAGGCAGCAGGACCTGTGGCAGTAGGTAGATTATTCTCTGGAACCATAAAAGATGGCCAAACAATTAACATCATTGATGCAAAACGTGAAGGAAGAATTCAATCAGTAAACTTTTTCATGGGAAACCAAAGGGAACAGGTAGGTGAGCTTGGTGCAGGAAACATTCCAGCACTAATGGGACTAATTGAAGCTCGTTCTGGTAATACCATATCCTCTGTTAGCGGAATCAAAATGTTTGAAGGTGTAAGCTATGTATCTGAACCAGTAGTTCAGGTTGCAGTTGAGCCAAAGCATCCAAAGGACTTACCAAAACTTGTTGAGGTGTTACGTCAACTAACCATTGAGGATCCAAACCTTGTTGTAAAAATTGATGAAGAAAGCGGTGAGACTATCATTGCTGGAATGGGTGTACTGCACCTTGATGTTGCAACTCATCGTATTCAGGATACCAAAATTGAAATTATTACATCAGAACCCTTGATCAACTATAGAGAGACTGTCAAGGGCGCATGTGAGCCTATCATGTCAAAATCACCAAACAGACACAACAAGATTTTCATGAAAGTTGAGCCACTGGAGCCAAAGATTGGTGACATGTTACGTTCTGGCCAAATTGGTGAGATGAAAGACAAAAAGGAGATGGCAGATTTGCTCAAAGCCCAAGGGTGGGACACTGATACTATCAAGAGAATTATGAAATTAGATTCACGTGGAAACGTTATGATTAATGGAACAAAAGGTGTCCAGTTTGTTGGCGAATCAACTGACTCTATTAACTCTGGATTTGAAGAAGTAATGAAAGAAGGTCCACTCTGTAAAGAGCAGATGAGGGACTGTAAATTCACATTTACTCACTTTGTTCCACACGAGGACACTGCACACAGAGGTCTATCACAACTAGGACCTGCTTCACGTCGTGCATGCATGGGTGCACTACTCACTGCAGGAACTTCACTATTAGAGCCAATTTTAGCTATAGAAGTTAGAGTGCCAACTGACATGGTTGGAAACGTAGCAACTGTTCTTTCTGGAAAGAGGGGCAAAGTACTTGACATGTCACAAAAAGGCGCACTAAGTATTGTAACTGGTGAGATTCCAGCATCAGAGACCTTTACACTATCAGAAGAGATGAGAGGACAAACTGCTGGAAAAGCAATGTGGAACTCTCACTTTAAGATGTGGGCTGAGGTTCCAAAATCTAGATTATCTGAAGCAATAGTTGAGATTCGAAAGAGAAAGGGACTGGCACCCGACCCACCAACTGTTGATGAGTTTATCGATAAAGAGTAAAAAGAGAACGACCCCCTCTTAGGCATAATTTTACGACGCATCTAGAACTAACGGACGTTATGATTTGTTGGAGAATGGTTATTTTGTTGTAAATTATGTAAAATTGATGAACGTTGATAACAACTGTGTTACTGGATTTGGGATATTTTTTTACCCATTTGTATTCATAAATGATAAACCCGGTATTTTACCTAGGGCCCCACCAAAAAAATCAGGCCGGTCATATAGAAACATCGTGATAAAGAGAAAATTCAAGGATCATGTTACACTGGTAACTGATGATGGGTTTGTAGCCGTAATTTCAGACGATAAAAAAAAGACATTAAATTATATCAACTTGATTTTTGCCACATCAATATTACACAGCATACATTATGCCAAACAGGCAACTTCTCCTGATCTTGGACATGTTATTTTTCATAAAAATCTAAATCAAATTGAGTTTAATGCCTTAAAATTAACTGAAAGAAACTACATTGCCTTAGATAGAGATGAAGGAGGACGTTATGGTCGAATAGCTCATGCTTTTCCAAGGAATTGGATTTCTATTGAGCGAATGAATTTTGTTCTAAATCGTGCTAATAAATATAAAAAAAATACAAAATTAGTAAACCGCCTCATATTGTTGGCTGAGGGTTGGAGTCACATATACGAATTATCCCCTTCTGCAGGTTTCATGTTCTGTTGGGTTTTCATAGAAAATTTTATTGATGAATTTTGGAAAAAACATATTGCAACTCTTTCTCGTACAAAAGTTGAAACAGATGCATTAGCAGGATTTGTCTCATGGACGGCATACAATAAAATCGAAGTATTATCTCAAGTTGGAAAAATACCTGATTCTTCTAGAAAAGTTATCGATGAAATGAGAAAAAAGCGAAATTCATTTGTTCATGATTGGAAGCAGATAACTCAAAAAGATGCAGTTCGATGTTTTGGAATTGCAGCGTATATTCTTCTAAATCAATTTGAAAGAAAAAACCCATTTTCAGATTTAGAGAGAATTAATCAGATACCTGATTAAGAATAAGATTAACTTATGTAAGAATTTATCATAATGACAAAAGCAAAAGCAATCAAAATCCTACAAGAGTATTCAGACCACCTAGAACGCTCATTTATCAGATGGAATGAAAATCCCTTTGAATATACTGACCCCACTCTAAAGGACATTAATCAAACTCTGGGTAAAATACTAGAAAGAGACTATCTGTTAATCAAAGCAGTTCTAAAAGAGTTACAACCATCTACAAAAAAGAGAAAAGTAAAAAATTCTATTCCAAAAAAGAATTAACTCTCAAAATAATCTTCATCTATTTTTTTAAGACTATATGTTTCTGCAGTTTGTACACCAACATCATAGTCAATCATGTATTGTGTTAGTTGGTCTCCATTAATCAGGACAATCTTTGCATCTGGTGTCTTTACATATTCATAGGCATCTGATGAAAAATCAGATGTTGTAATGAAAATTCCTTTTTTAGATTTTTTCCCTAAGAGTGCGCCTCCGAAATCTCTTACTTGGTGTATTGGAACAGTATTCTTCCAGCGTTTTGCTTGAAAATAAATTTCATCCAAACCCAATTTGTCTTCTTTAATTACTCCATCAATTCCTCCATCCCCTGTTCTTCCTAGTACCTTGTGATCGATTCCATAACCCATCTTTCTTATCAATTCTAAAACTAGTCTTTCAAAAAACTGTGGAGAGTTATTCTCTAATCTATCCAGTAATTCTTTTTGTAAATTTGCTCTAAGTTCTTGATATCCTTCTATGATTAGATCCTCTGGTGTATATCCTGCAAAATTTTCTCCATATTGGACCATGGGCCTTTCAATTTCAGGTGACTTCTTTTTAGAGTAAAATTCAACAAAGGGCTGAAACTGCATCAAAAATTTAATATCAATTCGTTGAGGGTTTGTTTTTGCAACTTCTATGCCTTGAGAGGTAATTTTTGTATGTCCTCGTCTTGGATCTTCAAGTAGTCCTGCTTTTTTCAGATAAAATCTAGCCCATCGCATTCTATTTTGAAAGATTGTTTCATGTGAACTACTTGGTTTTAGTTGATTTCGTTCTTCTTCAGATAAATCAAAGTGCTGAATTAGTTTATTTTCAATATCTGTCATTGCATATTCTTTACCATCTTTTACAGTATTCAGTAATGGGGCCATTATGGTTTCAAAATCAGGAATATCCATGTATGAAAAATAAGGTTTGAGGATAAATCTATTTTTGCTATAATCTTAGCCTGCTTTTGGAAAATCTTATTTTCATACCTTCCTAGGATAGAATTATGGGATATGGACGCAAACCTAGACGACATTCTAATCGGGATTATCGTAAAGGACGTGCAAAGCCAAAACTAGCAGTAATTGGAGCCATAGTACTAGGAATTGGAATTTTGGTAATGTTGTATGGTTCAAGTTTTGTAGACTTTGAGAAACGTATGCTAATTGGAGTTGCTACCATTCCTACGGGAGTAATCATGTTGTTACTTAGTATGAGAAAAAAGGATCAAATCAGATTTGCAAAAGGAATGGAGAGAGCATCAGATGTATTCAAAGATGATTGCCAGTGTTGTAAATGTCAGAATTGTGGGAGAGACCACAATCATTGGGTACATGACTGAAAAAATAATTACATTTTCTAAAAATTCAAAATTAATTGATTTTTTGTATCTATTGCTCGTCGCTGTGTGCACCCTCATTAATGATACGCTGAAGATCCCTATCTAGTAATTTTTGATTTTCGTTTATGCTTCGAAGGGTTCCCGTTAAACCATCAGTTGTCCACACGTAATCTTGTTCCATTGAAAAGAACAAAGACGAATAATTCTTACAAAGATTTACTAAATTAACTCCTAGAACCGGATCATCAAAATCATTCTCAATTTTTGAAACGAATCTGGTAATGTTTTGAGCGAAAAATGTTATTGAATCCCCATTATTTTTTGAATTCCTAATAATATCGGCTTTTAGTTTTGGATTTGGATTTTTCTGATAATCTTTTATCCACATTTCCAGAGCATCGTATCTCTGTTTAATGCTAGATAGATCTTCGTAGATTAAATTTCCAAAACGTGTTTTACGTTTCTTAATACGTTGGTTTTCTTCCTGAATGAATCCTCGTACTTCTTTTATCAGATTCTGTTGGTTTTTCTCTATTGTCTTAATTTCAGCGACGGCATCTTTGGTATTAGTGATCAAAGTGTTTGTTTTATTTGCTAATTTTGTAATCTCTATTTGCTGTCTTGCAATTTTTGTGTTTTTAGAATCATCTAAAATTTTAATTGTCATTGCAATCATTACGCCTATTGCAATTTCTACTATCATTGTGCCCCAATTACTTAAATCAGTACTTTCAGAAAAATCCCAGCCGGGTTGGATTATGGGAATAATAAGAACAGATAAGGAAATCACCGCAAAGCCTGAATAAACTACCATGAAAATTTTTGAAGTGATTATTTTTTTCCCTAGCTTATCTTTTTTTGTGGGATCTTTTTCAACTGCTTCTTTACGTTCGTCTTCTACGGTTTTACGATAATTAAAAAATATTGTGATACTAACAGTTGAAATTATTGCGACTAAAAGTAGACTAATAGCTGCATATAGTTGAAACATTTGAATGTCATTTATCTTGTCTTGAACATATTCAGCACCGTTTTTTACAGATAAATTTTCTGGATCTTGTTTTAGTACGTCATTGTAAAAACCCAGAGATTTTCTATAGTACTCAATATCGTTGCTTTCATCCCCTTTATCTGAATACACTTTACCTAAATTCTTTAAAACACCTACGTTGTTTGGATCTTTTTGAAATCCTTGCAACAAATATTTTTCAGCATTTTCAAAATCTCGTTCCAATCCGTATGAAATCCCTAGTTGTGTAAAATACTTGATATCAGTATTATCTGAGACCGTGATTTTTTCTAAAAATGATCTGGCTTCTATTGGTCTGTTTTTATCATTAAGCAACTTAGCAGTAGTTAAGAAAAGATTGTCAATGTTATTGCCTTTTTTTATGAGAGCATTAGCTTCACGTAAAACCTCTTCTGGGTCATCACCTGCCATAACGCGGGCAGACAATAAATTGGAATGAGCAACAATATTATCTGGATCCAAATTATGAGCTATTGCAGACTGTATTTTTGCAGCCGCATAATCACCATGAACAAAGTGGAGTGCTGCTAGATTTCCTATCAATACAGAATCATTAGGAAAATCCAGAACAGCTTTCACCAAGCAGTCTTCTGCATCGTCTAATTGCTTTAATTCTAACAGATATGCGCATTCATTGGTTCTCTCCTCTTTGTGAAGTGGATTATCATTCAACAACTGTCTCGTATGATTTAATGCAATTTCAATTTCTTCAGACGAACCTGTCAGAATATCTGAGGTGTATTCTGAATAATCTTCAGAATACTGGGAATAAACTACTGAAAACGGAGATAACGAAAAAACGACTAGAATGAACATCACATAACATAGTATTATTTTCATATTTTTTTCAACATGTAGTTAAATTTAAACCGCTTTACTATCTTTTGGAAAAGATACGAATAATATATTGATATTATTTTCAAAAATTAATTGTATCGGTAAAGCATTACAGAAAAATATAATATTTTCACAACATCTTGTAATTCATGAATTTAGTATCTATTAAGATTTCAAATATGCTGAGTTTTGAATATCATGAAAATATTGACGAATGTGAGGAAATTAAATTCAAAGATGGTATAAACACACTAATTGCGCCAAATGGATCAGGAAAAAGTAATTTTCTTGAAATTGTGAACAAGTTTATCAATTATGGGCTAATTCAGCAAGCTAGTTATTCTGAAGCAAGTATTCAAAGCTATAAAATTAAGGGTGGACCACCCGATTTTACAAATACTATTCAACTGGAAGATCTAGAAGTTAGAATCGCAAAGAATCGATATGCAACTTCAGATGCACAAAAGATTAAGGCAACAATAGGATTAAGCAATAGCGATAAAGATAATCTTCGGTTTATTCATCAACATGCTTCAGAAATAAATTCACTTTGTGAAAAATACTGTAAAAAATTTCCTACTTTCCCAAATATTTCTGAGCAAGAGCTAATGCAGATTGATTCTATTACGGTAGAATTTGAATCATCTAATCCTCCACGCAAATTATCTATTACATCGAGACATAACGGAGCAGAACTTTTTGTTCTTTTCTATATCCAGTTCTTTAGTTTACTACAAAATCTAATTCATATTGCAAACAGAGAAGAGGCAAAAGGATGGACTCTTTTCAAAAATACATTCGCACTACTGAATAGCCAAAGAAATTACAATCAAATCGAGTCCATCTTTAAAGTTGGAGGAGATGAATCTAGTGAAATTAACAGTGCAAAATTAGCTCTTAGCAGAGCAAACCTTCTGGAGTCAGAACAGCAAGAACCATACATCTTCATGTATGTAAGAAAGAGATTAGGTTTTGCCTTTCACCACATGTTAGAAGAAATCGGCAGTAAACAATTTACTGAATCAGGAACCGATCCTATAGATGCATTCGATGATGAGTTATTTGTAAAAATCAATACGCTTTTGAAAAAGACTTTGGGAATGAGACTGCATATTAAAAAAACAAGCCCAAACAGCTTAGATTATGTTTTTTCTTATCGATATTTCGATACAGGCCAACAAGTATCAGTTCAAGAATTAAGTTCAGGTGAAAGAGGATTGATCCATTTTATTTTTAGTATTTTTGGAAATGATCTTGAAAATGGGCAAATGATATTAGATGAACCGGAAATTCACTTACACCCACAATTACAGGAAACTTGTCTTGAGATTATGTTAGAATCTGCCAAATTACAAACTATGCAATTCATCATTGCGACACATTCACCAGTGTTTGTAAATTCTAAAACTATAATGGGCGTTCAGCGATTTTATAAAAAAGATGAGAAATTTACTAAAACTATCTTACCTCAACTGACTAATGATAACCATGATCTTGTAAGGTACTTGGATTTTACACGAGCTACAAAAATTCTGTTTAATACTAAGGTGGTACTAGTGGAAGGAGATTCGGATGAATACTGTTACAAATTTTTATTTGAAAAATTTAGAGAAAGTAAATCCAATTTGAAAAAAATTGAGTTTATTCACATTATTGGGAAAAACTACTACAGTAAATGGAAGTTATTTTTTGATAGCTGGAAAATAAAATGTTATTTCATTAGAGATAATGATAATTTTGGGGGAAGCGTGGTAGATATAGAAACAAAATACACTTCTGGTATTTTTATCTTAAAACAAGGTGATTTGGAAACTTACATTGGAAATGAAAAAAACAATAAACTAGAAAATGCCATAGATTTTTGCCAAAATCGATACAACGACTGGTTAGATGATTCTGAATACGAAGATAAAAGGGAGGAAATCAAAACAATAATGGAAAAAATAATGTCGTAATTAAATAAAAATTTTCTAAATTTTCATCAAATGCAAATTCAATTATCATAATTTTTGTGAGTGGTATCTTTGAATGTTCATTTTTTATTAATTAAATTCCAAATTTGTATTCATAGTATTCTCATCAAATTCTTCACTGAGGAATAATGATGTTGAGATTCTTGTATTTTCTTCAAAGAAATTCATCATTAGTTTCAAAAGAATCAGAAATTAATCCCTCCAAAACAGTTTTACGATTTCCAAAGAATGTTCCCATATACTTTGCATATCGAATAAATGTCTCTGCGCTGAGAACGCCGTCATCTTCATTATTGATAATGTCTGTTATTGTGCCTGCAATTGCCTTTGCACGACGCGCTTCTATGGCTTTCATCTCCTCGTCAAATTTTTCATGTGTTTTTTCACTCCATGTAGTTCTTCCTCTAAATTCTTTTAGATATTTTCTGTTTAAATCGTCGGTTTCAAATGAACTATGTTGATGTATCATCCATAATGCATGTATTTTATCAATAAAATCTCCATTATGTTTGATGTATTTTCTTAATAATGCAAATTCTAGAAGATCATAAGCTAGTCTCTCTTCATTAAGTTTTAAACAACATTTGAGTCCCAATGATTCCATATCTGTAACTATTTCTATGGATTTTTCCATTGTACATTCTTCTAAATTTATGATTTCACAAATTAACTCTTCATTTCTGATGCAAGGATTCTTTGCATGTTTAATTATTAAAAATAAAATTAACTCTCTTATCTGAGATTCATCTTTTTTTTCTTTTAGCGCATTTGGTTCTTTGGAGATTCTCATCAAAATATCATTTATCTTACTGTCAATATCCAAAAGTAATTTTTCTAATTTTACTTTATTTTCTCCTCCCTCAGTGATTCCTTCTAAGATTCTTGTTCTTTGGGCATCTAATCTTCCAAGTTGCTGTAGAATCAGATCATCCCGTTTCTGTCTAGTTTCTTCTTTAATACTGTTGTACAGATATTGAATATCTGCATTAATTGTATTTGGATTAATCTTCATTGTCTCTGCAATCTTTCTTGCAGAATAACCAAACTCAAAGTGTAGTCTTGCAACTTCATTTCTTCTACCTTCTCTGTCGTTTTTTGTATACGGTCCACCTTTTTTTGCCTCTGTTAAAGACATGTTAGTAATTGGGACTTCTCAGATTTGGAAGATCTGTTGCATTCGGTATTGACTATTAGTCAGCTCAAAATCAACCCAATTTTGAAAATGACCTAGTTTGCACTAGTTAGTATCATGATTGGATTGTAAACTTGTAAAAAGTAACATCACTCCTTACAATGATTAAAATAAACTGAAACTTGTTTCATTCCCGTGAAAAAAGCATCTGAAACTTCCATGATTGAACCCTCTGAGTGGCTATCTCTAAACCAGTTTATTCATGACATAAAGCAGGTTGATTCTCAATGTATCTCAGTTTACTATCCGTACGGAAAGGGAAAAGAAACAATCTCGCTTTTACAAAAGACACACAGAAACAAATCTCTTGAAAAAATAGAGTTAGAGATTGAAAAGAGAATCATTCAGCTCAAAAGAAAACCAACTTCTGCAGGAAAATTCACAAAGACTATGTGCATATTTGGGTGGATAAAAAATGGTAAGATACTCACAAAGGAGATTGGTACTTCAAAGAGTCTCCCGTACATCTACATGGCAAGCAAAAAACCATACATCAAGCCATTTCGTGATATTCTAAAGGCAAACTATAACGTAATTCTTGTAACTCTTGATCAAAAAACAGCTAAAATACAAAAGATTCATGGAGATAAGATAATCCAAGAAGCAAGTCTTGGAATTGATTTGCGAGGAAGGCACAGAAAGGGAGGCCAGAGCCAGGGGAGATTCCAAAGGGCAAGAAAAACAAAGATTCACGTATTTTTCAAAAATGTTGCTGACAAGCTAAGAAAGATGGATTCAGACTCTGAGCTAATACTGATAGGTGGCACAGGCTCGGCAAAAGAAAATTTTCTTGGAATGATTGATTCTAGACTACAAGAAAAATGTATGATGGTAGATGATCTGTCATTTTCTACGCCACAAAAAGAGGTTCACAAAAAAATAATCTCCAAACTATACCGACACAGAAGAAAACATGTGTCAAGAATTATCTCAAAGTATGATGAATTAGTCAAAGAAGGATTAACTGCAAAGAAAAATGATGTTATTTACAAGGCACTACAAAACGGCAGAGTGGAGACGCTAATTGTTTCTGCCGACTATCACACAGATTCACAATTTAACAAAATAATGAAGATGCTAGAGCTTGCAAAGATGACATCGGCTAAAATAGAGTTTGTATCGTCTCCAAAAGTACTAGATAGGCTAAAAATCAATGATTCGGTCTTGGCAATACTGCGTTACCGCAAAAACTGATGCATAAAACTACAAACTCCCTTAGAAAATATTCAAAATGAATGAATTTTTTAAAAATTTGTTTGATGTTTAAAGAATAGGCCTTTTATTTCATTTTGACCTACTATTCCCTGATAACTTCTAGCTTAGTGGTCTCGGCATGAAGCTAAAAACTTCGACCACTAAACTTTGACGGTGCAAAAACTCCTCAAGATTCTACTGAAAACCTTTTTTTAACGTAGAACTAAATAATTCGTAATTGGTTTGCACGCCAACAAACCTAGAAGGGATTGTCATCAGGCAGTCCCTCTAGAAAGTTTTTTGCAAATTATTATAATGTAATCAAATACACATTTGAGAATGTCACAAATCAAGTGTGTGCTCTTTGATCTCGGAGGAGTTGTTCTAAACTGGAATAATTCCTGGCTAACTGATGAAATAAGCAAACAATTCAATCTCTCAAAGGAAAAATTTGAGCAAGAATTTGATAATCATTTAGGGGTTTTATCCTCTGGAAAGATGACTGAGAAAGAGTTTTGGGAAAGCATTAGCAAAAAGATTGATGCCTCAAATCTGATACGACAGGATTCTATCTTAGAACCGGTATTTAGAAAACTAGTATCAATTAATCAATCAGTATATTCCCTTTCCTCAAAGCTAAAAGATAACGGACTCTCAATTGGAATTCTATCAAATACTGAACCTGTCACTTATTCTGTGATAGAAAGCTTGGAGTCCTTTGATCACTTTGATTACAAGTTTTTGTCATACGAGATTGGCCTGGTAAAGCCAGATCCAAAAATATACGAACACGTTGTGAGTAATCTGCCATACAAAAAAGAGGAATTATTCTTCATAGATGATACAATACAAAATGTTCACTCTGCAAATGACTATGGATTAAGAACAGTTCAATTCCACAGTTATGATTCCCTAGTAAATGATTTAGAGCGACTAGATATTCTTTAAATCAAATCTGTATCTTTAGCAGTAATCGAGAGTTTATCTTTTTTCTAATTGGATTAAAATGAATCTTCCCATTCTTAATCAGGTAGCTCTCTTTGAGGTTCTCATCTTCGGGCAAAAACTCGTATTGAAAATTTCCAAGCTTAAGATCCTGTAGAATTATTCCTTTGATTGGGTGGTCTGATTCATCAAGATCAATCTTTTCTCTGTTTTGCATGATTACTCTAGGATAGTAATCTCGTTGAAACTTTTCAAGAACATATTTTTTCAAAAAGGTTTCATCATCGCGTGCCTTGAGCCACCAATTTGGAGATACATCCATGAAGAACACTAGCTCCTGCATACTCTAGTATACTTGTTATTTGCATTTAACACTGTTCAAAAAATTTATGATTCCCCGAGTCTTGCAAATCTGACATCATACTCTTTTTGCTTTACTGCATTGCTCCCAAATTCCGTCTCAGAGTCATACTTATTCCGTAATGTGGCAAAATACTCTCCTTTGATTCTCTCGACTTGCTCATTTGCTAAAGACAAGGCATCCTCTCTTGCATATTCTAGTATTTCATGCTCGTTTTTTCCTCGTATAGGAAATTTCTTACCCTCAAATGCTTTGGTTGCAAGGCGTCCAATCTCATCTGAATATTCCTGTGCAAGATCAAAATGCCCCTGTTCATGGTTTAGCAATTTTTCACTCATGCCAGAATCTCCCATAACAAACTCCCTAACCCAAGATAGTTTCTTTTGAAATTCTGGAATCACTGTAATCTTTGATACTGAAAAGAATCGTGGTCTGTCTGGATTATCTGCAGTAATGATGGGATTTACAAAAAATCTTATCGATGATAACGCATCGTGTTCATGGGCTGGATTTGGTTCTGCCACAAAGTCAGACCATCGTAGTTTTTGATCCTTTGACCAATGAATTATGGAATCATCACTCATGTTTTGCTCATCCCTTGAACAATTATGAATTTAATGGCATGTTTTACCCTAAATACCTCAAACTTTGTTCCTGATTTTAAAATAAAATTAGAAAGATAGTTAAGATGTCATTTACGCCTCTATCCCATGGGTAAGCGTAAGGTCCTAAACGAATCTGAACTAAAAGAGATGCAATTGCCTGCCGATGGTGAACTATTTGGCAGAGTAATCAAGATGATGGGCGGAGAAAACTTACTTGTAAAGTGTTCTGATGGTGTTACCAGAAGAGGAAGAATCAGAGGAAAGCTAAAACGAAGGGTTTGGATTCGAGATAATGATATTGTAATTATTGCTCCATGGGAGTTTGGAGACAAAGACCGAGGAGATATCTTGTGGCGTTATACATTACCACAGGTTGACTGGCTCAAGGCAAACAAGCACATCGAAGTCGACTTTTAACCAACACCTGTTTATTACCAATAATGAAATCATCTAATGATTTTTCATGCATTTCAGAATGCTCCCAGTGTTGCATTGAGCGAGAGTACTATCCTTCAAAAAAATTTGGTAAAATCGGTGTACTGATTCTACCAAAAGAAAAAAACAAAATTGAATCTCTAGTAAAAGAGCTTGGAATCAAAATTACAGTTTTGCCAAGAATTGGCATCTCAGATTCTAAATCAAAAGAACCAACTGAAATCTTGGCTTTTCAGCTAATGGGAAAGGATACCAACGGAAACACATGTCCATTTCTTGATACAGAGTCTGATTTGCGCTCTCCTCATGGGGGATTTACTTGCAAAATTTATGAGAACAGACCTTTGGCATGCAGGGCGTATCCGTTAATCGAATCCACTCCATTAACCATTGATTCAAAGTGCAAATTTTGTCAAGAGTGTGGACAACCTGATGGAAATCTCCAATCCGAATTGGAATCTCTAATTCAGATAAAGTCATCAATGCATACCGAGTCAGAAAAAATCTGGCGTTATGCAACTGGCATTGGAGAAGCAGATGATTCTGATTATATTGCAAATGGCTGGTTTGCAGAAGCAGTCGACTAAAACCTCATAATAGAGGACACATTGCTTGCATTATCATGGAGTATGACAAGCATTCTGAACGAGAAGAGGCAACTGAAAAAGTCCTATCTATACTTGAAGAGTGGGCAAAGATTCCAAGATTCATCTGGTTTAGAAAACTACAAAGAATCTCAGAAATTGAGAAAGGACTACTACGTAATGTCATAAATGATCTAAAAAAATCACGCGAAATAGTTGAGATTCATGGTGATAACAAACGAAAATTATTTTGTTTGAAAAAACACCTAAAAAAATGTCAGGAAGAAGAGAATCGATTCAGAGGAAAGGAAACAATAGCAAAGGATGGTTCCAAGACTAGAATTATTCTAGGTAAAACAAAGGCATCTGAGAGAACAAGAAAGCGCCTTGAAAAGCAATCAAGAAAAAGACAGGTAAAGGCACGTGCAAAAAAGAAAAATAAATCGGGTCGTGTAGCTTAGTCATTACCTTGGTTGAAATCTCTGATGCAGAAAAAGAAAAGCTAACTCCAGAAAAAGGATTCAATCTAGTTGGCATTGATTACTTTGAGGTTCCAGGAAACCAATTGTACCTGGTCCAGCATTTTGATGTGTATCAGGATGCACTAGCTGCAAAAAAAGACCGTACTCAGAGTGATGATTATTTTATACTATACAAGGGACCTGGCAACCAATTTTTATGCAGATAAAATTTTCTAAAAAAATGATAATTTAGTGGCTATGTCCACAGCCACATGAATCATGTCCATGGGATTCTTGTTTTTCATTTCCTGCACATTTGGCACACTTGTTAGAACCAGTGGGTGAGAAAAATCCAACTCCACAAGAAATGCATTTCATACTTGACATGTGAGTACTTTTTTGGGCCCGTATATAACCACTTGTCAAAAGCATGTCAAAACAAGACCAGATGCCCTCACCAAAGCAAACAATTCGTGTGTTCATTTATCACACACATCTGTATTATTCATATTGTACCGGATAGGAATCATGGGAGATAGATTACCAAAATTAGATTCTCATATCATAGATTACTTTCTGTATGTGGCAGAGAAGATGGAGAATCAATTAGATGATGAATCATACGCATCTGTAAAGCGACTATTTGATAAGGATGTATTCATGTATGAGAAATTTTTAAAAAATTCTCCTAATACAGAATCTTAATTCTCAAAAACCCGATCCTTACTATTTATTATTTAGTTGTAATTATCTGAATTAAATCGGGAGGGATAAAAATAGAAACTTTGAGCCAGTATGAAAAACTGTATTTTATTGAAAAGCTCATCGAGTCTGGTGATGGGGATACCGGCAGGTTAAACTTTATCAAAGAATCTCTTGAAAAAAATCAACCACTCTTCAAATCCGACCAAAAGTATCTTGATCATAAACTATCAAAATTTGATTTACAAGAAGAAATTCATGTAAAAAAAGACACATCATTACTTGATGATATCTCAAATTTGATTTCATTAGGATATGGAGACCCTGGGAGATTACATCACATTTATGCCACACTAGAATCTGGCAAAGAACTATTCAACTCTGATAAGGCATACTTGAAAAACAAACTAGAATCACTAAAAAATGAAACAAGCGCATCTTCTGAAGAAACCTATGAGAGCAGTACCCGACAAGAAAGTGATGTGACACTAGAACTAAAACAAAAGCTTGCTGATGCCAATGCCAAAATTTTACAGTTAGAGACTATAATTCAAGAAAAAAAATCAGAGATGCAAAAGCCTGCACCACAAATTCAGGAAAGTAAACCTACAAAATTACGAGGCTCCATGCCAAAAGGATGGACTCCAAATCAAGAAGTACTAGAAAAGCCAGATGATGGAGGAATTTATGAAAAGATCAAAACTGAAGAAGATAAACTAGCTGAACAAAAGCGAATCAAGGAATTAATCGAATCTCAACAATCCAAACTAACACAAATTATCTTGAATCGTGAGGAATATGAAAAACAAGTTCAAATTGAGCGTGAAAGATTAGAGAAAAAAATTAAACTTGAACGAGAAATGGTTGAAAACCAAACTAGGCTGGCAGAACAAATCAAATCAAAGCAAAATGATCTAAAAATAGCCAAAGAAGAGAGAAATCTTCTTGAGGAAGAACTCAAAAAGGAAGAAGCCGCATTAGAATCACAAGTAAGGCAACAACAATCAGAGTTGGAAAATATTCGCAAGAAATTCCACCAAATATCAAAGCAGACAGAAGAAAAGAGAAAAATGATTGAAATTGAACTACAAAAAGAAAAAGAAAAACTATCTGAGCAAAATGAAATAATCAAAGCAGTAAATGACCAAAGCGAAGTACTAGAGCAGGTAAAAACTCAGAGACAAAGCATTGAAAAACAAATTGAAGAAGAAAAAAGAAGTCTTTTAGCACAGCATCCTACCTCTGAAAAACTTGCAAAAGAAAAGATTACCTTAAAGGACATACAATCAGAAAAAACAAAGATTCAGAATCAAATAAAGAAAGAAGAAAAAGAGCTTATTCGTATACGTAAACAAAAATCAAAATTAGAAGAGCAGATTAAGGCAAGATTAGAAAAACTAGAAAAAGACAAAATAAAAGAAAATGAAAAATTATCACAGGTACTACTTGATCAAAAAAATATTATCAAAGAGATAGAGTCTGAACAAGAAAAACTAACTCATCAAGCAATTACTGCAAGAGAACTTGCAGCAAAGCAAGCCGAGATAGAAAAGACTCGTCTTGAGCGAAACAAGATTGAAAAAGAGATCAGAAAGACAAAATCTGAGTTAGCAACAATTAGACGTCAAAGCAAAAAGTTAGACAAAGATATCAACAAGAAAAAGAAGACGACTGTAAAATCAACCCCTAAAACTAGGCGCCAAAGAAAACAAAAGACCGCCTAATCTGCTAGCTTAAGGATTATCTCTTCACCGTTTCCTATTTTGACTGTGCTTGATTGCACATTTGGAATCTGTTGTATTCTCTGGGAGATTACACTCATCTCTGACCTATATTTTTCAGGATACATCATGTTGTCTATTGCGATAATTCCACCTATTCTAGTCATCTTTAATGCAATCTCAAAGTATTTCATGGTGTTTTCCTTGTCTGCATCTAAAAAAACAAAGTCAAATTGCTTATTCTCTGATAAAAACCCATTTAGAATGTTCAGTGCAATTCCGTGTCTGATATCAATAAAATCTTCAACACCTGCTTCTTGAAAATTCTTTTTTGCTCGTAGAATCTTGTTTTGATTCTTTTCTATAGTGATTATCTTTCCAGAGTTTTCTTTTATTGCATCACAAAACCAGAGAGTAGAGTATCCTGTGGATAATCCGATCTCAAGTATGTTTTTTGCTTTTATTGCTTTTAAGATGATATTGAAAAATTCTCCTGTATCTTGAGTGATTGCAAGCATCCTGTCTTCTGGTGGAACATCCACTTCTCGCATCCTTTCTTTTTGAGCTTCTTGTGTTAATCTTGAGATGACATTTTTAATCAAAGAATCCATGAATTATTTTTAATTACTGAATTGTTGCGTTTAGATGTTTTGTTAACCTAGAAATATTTTTAATGAGTTATATTGACCTGCCTGATTTTTGTGATTTGTGACATATTACACTCAAACAAATATGATGGACATGGTTGAGGACATAATCGACCTCGACTCTAAAATGAGATTTGCAGCAGTAATTGATTCCAAAGGTAAAATTCTTGAGGCAATAATGAAAAGTGGAAAACTTTCCTTAAAATCTCAAAAAGAAGAAGAGAATTTCTGTGCTCAAGTTGCAGCACGAAAAAAGATGAGGGAAAAATTTGATAAAAGTTTAGGAAAGGTCCGTTATGTACATGTGGAAAGAGAAAAGGTAACTCAAATGGTAGTTTATACAAAAAAATATTCTGTATATTTTACCATGGAGCCTGAGATGTCTATTTCAGATAAAATCAGAATTGTTACAAAAATAAAAAAGATGACATCTGCATTATAGATTGAATTTAGACTGTTTGTTGTGCACATACTAGACTATCAATACTCAAGATACCATCAATCTTTGTGGACGAGTCAATCATCGTAATATTCTTGGGAACAATTGTGGGAATTGCTGCCATTTTACCACTAGTGATTAATTTTATTTGAGATGCATCACAATCATATAGTCTGAATAAATTGTGATTTTATGGGCTCAAAACCTGTTAAAATTTTGATTGATGAGATGGATGATGGTTGGGATGAGAAACTAAAACAACTTGGTTATGATGCATATAGTGTCAAAAAACTTCGTGCAGAAGGCATGAAATTAAGAACCGATTATTCTGTGATTAACTATGCAAAAGAAAACAACATGTTGCTAATTACACGTGATACAGAAAGCGGGCAGGCATGTGAAGAAAATGATCTTCCCTATATTCTGCTTGATAATGAAGAGATCTTCCGAATTGTAGTGGAAAAATTAACCAAATTATGAGGATTTTTATCTTATTGTTACATTGATGAATTATGTCAAGCTGTGATAGACGTACCCGGGCATATAAGAACGGAAAAACATTTGACCAATGCAAGGAGATTGCTGAGAAAAAAAATACAGAGTTTCAACAAGTAATCTCTGCAAACGGCAAAATACTATGGACTGAAATTCTTGAAAACGTAGATCATGATGAGCTTGTTTACAAACTCACTTTAAAGTATCTAAGACGTGACGGTTTTGATATTGGAAATCACAAAATTCCTGAAGTAAAACCATTTACTTAAAATCTACCACACAACTTCCATCCGAATTCATCATTCTTCTAGCTAGTATGAATGGAGTTATCAATAATACAGGAATTGATATTGCAATGAAGACTGTCTGAAGCTGTGTTAAAGCAATGGTGAGTGCAATTCCGCTTGCAGTTCCAACAAAAATCGACAGCAAAGAACCAACGCATGTAGGACACGCAATGAATAATCCAGTTGCAGCACCTACTGTGCTCATTCCTCTCTTTTTCTTTGATAGCCTGATTGCATTGACTGCAATTGCCATGTTTAGTGCTACTAAATATGAGACAATTATTTGCAAAAGTAGGTTGATTGGTATTATCTGCAATCCTACATGATCTGTTATGTACACCACAATCTTTGGCATGTATCCTGGCGCATCACAACATGGAATAATGTTAGCCGATGGCACATTTACCCCATAATGATATGAGAAACTAATTTGTTCATCATACACCAAAGTCCCTGATGTTAATGAGAAGAAAATTCCATATGAGATGAATGTTATAATGAATATTTTTTGAGATTTTTTTGTAAATGAAATGGCAGCTAGCGTATGAAATATACCTGATCTTCCAACGAGTGCCTTTTTCTTTTGATAATTATACAATCCATAGGCTATCGAACCTAATGCCAGGGAAAATATGACATAAAATCCATATGATAATCTAATGTAAGAGTCAATGGCGTCAGGAGTCACCATTTCTGGGTCTTGAAATCTACCATAAACCACAAACGAGGCTATGACTGCAATTATTCCAACAATCAAAAACGGTCTGCTATTTTTTGTCGTTGCCTGCTCTGACATGATTTAGAATTTTTATGATTAGATTAAATTGTATCTTTACTTTGCCATTTGCGGCCTGAATATGTAGATAATTGCAATTATTTCCAGTCTTCCAAATATCATTAGAAATGCCATTGCCATTTTTGTTGATGGTTCCAAGTCAATTGTAATTACATCGGCCGATAATCCGCCTGTGGTGATAATTCCTGTTGCTTCAAAAAATGAATTCTCCAAGCTTGCCCCTGTCTCACCTGAAAGATATGCTCCTGCAATTCCTGCAAGCAGTGGAAACATTATCAGCATAATGATAATTGTTTTTGTTTCATTTTTTTCGCTTTGAGTTAATTCTTGTGTTCTTGATTTTCTTTTGGAAAGATATTGTTTCATGTGGATAAATCTGAAAATTTTGATTCCACCTGCAGTTGAAAATCCACAACCCCCAATGAACATTAGTATGATTAGAATGGTATGAGAAACGCTGTTAAGTGCCTCTAAACTTGTAATCTGCAATCCTGCAGTTGTGCTTGCTGAAATAGTATAGAATATTGAATCCAGAGGATCCAATCCGCTAGTGGATACAAATAAGACTATTGCGCCACCTAAGACGGCAAAGTATGTTATGACTTCTTTTCCAAGTTTTGGTGCCAAAAATCGTTTCCTGACAAATGCATAGTGGAAAGTAAATGGTAAGGCCCCAAGTATCATTGCTGCAAATAATACGATATATTCTTGCCAAAGCAAGTCTACCAAGATTGTAGAGCTTGGTAGGAATCCTCCTGTAGCAAGAGTGCTCATAGCTAGTGAAAAATTATCAATAAGATTTCTCTCGCCAAAAAAGTATAGCAACAGTGCCACAATTACAATATACAAAGTAAAGATGACTGTAATTGTACCAAATAATTCTCTCATATGCAGTGTTCTTCCAGAAATGAATCCCCTCATTGCTTGCAATTTACTTTCTGGGTAGAATGCAGTAATTACTAGGTAAATGAAACTCATTCCTCCTACAAGCTGTGTAAAGCTTCTGTAAAAGGTAAAACTTTGAGGAAGCTCTTCTGGCTTATCAAATAATGAAATCCCGCCAGTACTGAATCCAGCAGCACTTGAGAAAAATCCATTTGCAAAAGTCTCTACTGGAGTCAGATTTTCATACTGTAGGACGTAAAAGTATGGAATTGTTCCAAACAATGTTAGGATAAACAGGCTTGAGAACACAAGAATTGATGCCTGCTGAAGGTTCAGCGATGCCTTTTCCCCATACGAGTTTAGGAAAAAACCTGTCACTAATAGCAAAACTGTCGTAATGAAAATTCCTGTTGCAGTAACTGTATCGTTTAGAATAGTAGCTAAAATTGCAGGTACCAGTAATAGCACTCCAGAAAATTGTAATACAAAACCTAGGTTTCCTAGTATTGCCTTGACAGGTGGGCTAAGAAGTCTTGGCTGAGTTGCAGTTGCATCTCGTATGACATTTGCAATTGTGACTTGAAAGATCATGCCTACTACGAAATTATTTTTATCCAGGGCGGGGAGCTTTCTGATCTTATGATCCCTCATTATGTGTAATGCTTCTTGCAGTGTTGCAGATTCCTGAATGGTAATTAGCGGAGTCGTCATAATGTCCTTTAACCTTGTAGTCTCTGCATTGATCTTTGCATCAGATACTTTACTGATGATGTCTTCATCAGTTACAATTCCAATTGGTTCATTTGCTTCATTTGTAACTATGATGTCATCTGTTTCTTTATGTTGAAGCATCCTTGCTGCTTCTCGTGTAGGAGTATTTTGATCTAGCATCAACACATCTAGAGACATATAATCTGAGACTGGTTTTGTTAGAACGTAAGATACTGAACGTTCTGGTGCGGTTGACATTATTACAGCTCCTTTATCCCTAATATTTTAAGTAAGAACTGTCAAGTTTTATTGTTTATAAAAGAAATTTGTTCAAGTTGAAGCAAGTTCGATGACCCATCTTTATATGCATTAAATAATAATAAAATTTGTAGGCATGGAAATAAATCAACAACAAGAACCTGATTATGAATCAGTAAAGATCGATTATGTTGGATTTGTAGATCCTTATGCAGTTGAAGGAATGCTTGTTCTAAAATCTGATGATGGAAAAGAATTCCATATGCGGGCTTTTTCTGGCGAGGTTGCAAGACACATTGCAAGCTTTACTGAAGAGTCTCGTGATTCTGTTCCGACCATTTACAAAATGCTTGAAGAGATATGTGAAGAAAATGAATTGGTACTTGTAAAGGTAAAGATCTATGATAGTGGGGAAGTCTTACGTGCGAATCTGTATTTTACTGGAAAGAAAGATGTAGTGTTGAGAAATTATCGTGCCTCTGATGCTATGGCTTTGGCAGTATTTTACAACATACCAATCTTAGTTAGAAAAAATCTCTTAAAAGAAAAATTAGAAGCTTAGGTTACTATTTCTTCTAGTCTATCTTCTTCTTGAGCCCTCTTAATCTCCATGGCAATACGTCTTCCAATACCAAATGTCGTCCCATACTGATATTTTGTATAGGGACTAGTTGTTGCTACTATGGGATTTCCTGGAACTCTCAATGAAACATCATAGACTATGATCTCCAAATCCTTTGTAATTACGCTTTGAAGTGAGAATGGGCCAATTATTCCTGGTGGATACTCTTTTGCAACCGCCTTGACAAATTTGTCACCCATTGAGATTACCTTTTCAAGTAATGATTCTCTAATGCTTGCAGGAGTATGTCCAACTTCGATGTTTTGAATGTCAATGTTCATGTCTAGTTGTTGTTTTGCTGGCAATGCGTTATAATCATGAATGTTAGTCTGCAATCTTCTCTCTATTCCAATAAAGTCTACATGCTCCGAGATTGGTGTATGAAAATAATTAAAATTAAGATATGTTCCAATTGCTAATTCCTCAATACTAGAGTTTTCCAAATCCTTACGTGAAATAATTCCTTGTTTGATTCTCTCTTCTGATTTTTTCTTGTAATCTGAATATGATGAGACAGTAAAGAATGCTCTTTCAAGTTTTCTTGATTTTTCTTGAACTTTGACAATACTTGGCTTGTTAATGTCCTTTGGGTTTTTGAATAATTTAGGAAATTTTATTCTGGCTTTTTGAAGCAAATAGTATTGATTACGTTTGTGTGAGCGTTCTTCTGCCTGAAATAATGATCTATTTCCAAAGATTGGTACTTTGAATGAATTCTCAATTGTCTTGTATCCAAGATATGCTGTAAGGGATCTATGTGGGACAATTATTGTGTTGGTATCTCTTAACATTTTTTGGGTCTTGGCAGATGCCATGTCCTTGAACTTGTTTAATACTACAATTTCATCTGCGATTCTTCCAAATCTTTGATATGGTACTTCTCTTCCTTTTTGGCATAATACCACTGTGTTGAACTCTTCATCTTTTGCTCCATCCATTACTTCTAGTGCTGAATGGCTTCCAAGTACTCCAATTCTTACATCTCCATAATTATCAATAATTTTTTTAATGTCTGACTTTTTTATCACAAAATAATTATTTTAAAGGAGGTAATATAGCTATTTTCAAAATGTTAGGGAAACTCTTCCCAAAATTTTTCTTTTCTAGGACCAAATAATGAATGATCAATCTCATCTAGAATGGATTCCAATTCATCCAACTCTTCATATGACTCGATACCATTTTTTGATAAAGGAAGATCGTTTTCCTGTTTTGAAAGCTCAACTCCATACATCTTTGCAGTAATCCAATCGACTTCCAATACTGCATAGTCTAACTCCATACTATGGATTCTTGTTTTCTTTATTGTGATCGAGTATGTATGTAAAGATCAAACATAGTTTAGAGCATTCAAGATTTATTCATTGGATGGTTTTAGTACCTTTATGCTTTACAGCTTTGAATTATTCTTAGCAGGGATAATTTTATTTTCTGCAATGTTTGCTGGTGGTATCAGTCTTTGGATTAAACGAAGAAGAGAACAAGAAAAGAACAATTTTTCTGAAAGTGATGATAAAATTCGTCCTGAATAGTGCCAAGTCTGAATTCATCCCCAATAGATAAAATACTCTAACATCGCTGATATTTTCATGAAACTAATAATTGGCATGACTGGAAGCACCGGAGTCATCTATGGTATCAGAATGCTTGAAGTGCTGAAAAAATTATCAGTTGAAACTCACCTTGTCATGAGTGAATGGGCTGCAAAATGCATACCAATGGAAACTGAACATACTCCAGATTATGTAAAGTCACTTGCAACAACAGTATCTGATGAAAAAAACATGGCAGCAAGCGTATCTAGTGGAACACACAAAGTTAATGGAATGATTGTTGCCCCCTGTAGTATGAAGACATTATCAAGCATTGCAAACGGTTATGATGAAACATTGGTTGCACGAGCTGCTGGTGTCACAATTAAAGAATCTAGAAAATTAGTATTAATGGTACGAGAAACTCCACTGTCTGCTATTCATTTAGAGAACATGCTTAAATTATCTAGATTGGGAGTTGTTATTCTACCTCCAGTAACAGAATTTTATACAAAACCAAAATCAATAGATGACATTGTAAATCATGGTGTTGGAAAATGTCTTGATCAATTTGATATTGAACATGATTTGTACAAACGTTGGGGAAGTTAATTTAATTAAATTATTTTAGGAAAGTATCTTGCCAAAAATCACTTTTGAAAAAATTATCAAAGCTGAAAGAAACAAAGTATTTGATATTGTCTCAAATTATGAAGAATTTCAAAAGACTTTGCCCCAGTATTTTCCTTCAATTCGTGTCCGGTCTGTAAGAGATAATGTGGCCGTAGTTGAGGAACATCTATCCATTGCAGGTAGAGAACTCGTAATGATGACAAAGCACGTGATAAAATATCCAGAGTTACATGAGGTCTTTGTAATTGGGGGTGATGCCAAAGGAAGTCACATAGTTGAAAGGTTCGATTCTGTCCCTGAAGGAACAAAAATTACAGTAACTGCAAACATAAAACTGAGTGGTGCACTGAAAATTGCTGGATTATTTGCTAAAGGAAAAATCAAAAATGGTTTTGTTACAATAATGGATGAATTTGCAAAAATTGCTGAGAATTAATTTTTAGAATCTTGTTTATCTTTGAAATCTTTTAATTCCTTCTCGCCTTCGATTTTGCCTTTTTCATATTCGCCTTTTGCTTTACCAAAGGTCTTTGCGAGTTCAGGAATCTTCTTTGCACCAAATATGAAGACTACAGCAATGATAATAATGAATATCCATTCTTGACCTGCAATAAAATTGGCTAAACTGAGTCCTAGCATGCTCTATTCCAAATAACTGTAGTTGAGATTTAAATGTTCATTATTCTACATGAGTGAATTCATTTCAGATGTGGTTATTTTGTGATCTGAGTCTTTTCTTTTCTCGTCTTTCAATTAGTACCATGCCTGCAAGATAGAGTCCTATCATAGGTCCTGCAATAAACCACATTGTAACTCCGCTACCATCTGGAGTTATGGCTGCACCAAAAATAACTATTGCAACTATGGCATATCGTATGTTATTTCGCCAAAATTTTGCATCAGTTATTCCTGATGCTGATACCGCATACATGATTAGTGGAAGTTGAAAGGATATACCAAATGCTAATAGAAACTGTAAAACAAATGTAACAAAATCCATTACGTTGAGAAACGTTACTAATCCTGCAGAATCACCGTACTTGTACAAAAAATCAAGGATGTAAGGAATTACAAAAAGATATGAGAACAAACACCCTGCGATGAATAATGCTAGAGCTGGAACAAAAATTGAACGGCTAATGTGAATTTCATTTTCCTTTAGTGCAGGTTTTAGAAAACCAACTGCTTCTTTGATTATAACTGGCATGCTAACAACAATTCCAACTAGAGCTGCAATGTATACTTGAGCAAAAAAGGCTTGACCTGGTGCTGTTTGAATTAATTGAACGCCTTCGGGAACCAAATTAATTTTCATATAGTTTGTTAGCTGTGCTGCAATGTTGTTTAACGGCTCAGGTGTAGGATAAAAAAACTCAATTCCTTCAAAACTAAATGGTTCTGCATGAAATGTTATCATAAAAGCACTAATTGCAACAATAACAATAACAATTCGTAAAATGCGTTTTCTTAATTCTTCTAGATGTTTACTTAGTTCTTGAAATTCTGACATCTGAGATCTTTCATTACACAGACTATAATTTATCTACTTGCCAGGAATTGGGAGTAATTTTGCATCAGGCAGTCCGCCCTCTTTTTGTTCTTCGGGAGTAATGTCTTGAAACTCCAACGTAATAGTGGCTTTGGTCTTAAATTTACTCTCCATCTCTTTTGCTAAAGAGGCAATATCCTTTGGAGCATAGATTTCCTTTGATTCTTTTAGGATTATTCTTTCTCCCTTTTCAACCTCTTTTCCTCCAAATTTTCCTTTTAGAAAACTGGTAATTGATGGAAGCTCCTTTCTGTCGATGTTGTTGTAATAATATGAAATCCCCTTGATTGGTGTGTAGTCATATGGGGTTCCGTTTCTATACATGAACACTCCAATAAAATTTGCATTCTCTTCTGGTTCACGAACACATTTCATATCCCAATTTAGCAACTTATCTTGGTTATAGCTAAATTTCTCTACTTCATCTGGAGTTAATTTCCAATATCTTGCTCTGCCCATTTAATTTTTTTAAATCTGACCGAATATAAATTCCAACCCTAGTGCTAATCACAAAATTGGGGTGTTAATCCCTTTTATTTGATTAAGAAGATCATAAATTATGGGAATTCGAGCTACAATAGTTATAGATGAATCAAACATGGAAAAATTGCGTAATTTGCAATCAAAGATGATTCGAACATCTACAAAATCAATCAGTTTTTCAAATGTTGTAAATCAAGTGATAGAAGAAGGCTTGAAGCGTTTCAAACCCTAAGTTTTCATATTTAGTACAATAATCGGGGAACAGTTTATCTCTGAGCTAGTATTTTGTAAGATATGGCACAAACTGGAAACCAACCAACTGATTGGGAAAAACTTTGGAAACAATACACTCAATCATTAGATAACTGGAAACAAATGTTTGATTCATTTCAAAAAGCCAATTCTGAGATGCAAAAAAACTTTAACCAGGTTATGGAAAAGGCATTCTCTGAATCTTCCCCAGATACTGTTAAACAATTTGGAGAAAATTGGCAAAAAGCACTAAATCAAGCTGGAGTTGACGCATTCAAACAATTTGGAGAAAGTTTTCAAAAATCTATGACAGAAGCTAATGTTGAAGCCTGGAAACAATTTGCAGAAAACTGGCAAAAAAACTATAGCGAATCTGGAATGGATCAGATGAAAGCATATGGCGAAATGATGAAAAAATTCGCTGAAACTTGGGATTTTATGTGGCCACAAAAAACCAAAAAATAACCAAGGCTACATTCTCAATTTTATTAATTTAAGATAAACATATTATCTTTTGATAATCATGAAATTTTATGGCAGAATATATTGTTCATGTAATAATTGAAAACAAACCTGGAATCAGTGATCCTGAAGGGGATACCATCCTAAATGACCTGATATTAAAAGGAAGTTTTTCAAATGTAACAAAGGTGCGTTCTGCACAGATGCTAAAGTTTACCATAAAGGCAAAGGACAAAAATACTGCAAAGTCTCAGGTTCAAAAAATTTGTGATGACCTTAGAATTTACAATCCAATGGTCAGCAAAATCTCTTTGAATATAGAATCATAGGTACTATCATTTTCAGGATGCGATCATAACAATCATCCTAAATCAAATTTTTCTGGATTGAGATTAAATAACCAAAGAATCTACTCCAATATGTGAAGGTCGGAGTCATAGTCTTCCCTGGAAGTAATTGTGATCGAGACATGTTTCATGTCTTAACTGATGTCTTCAATCTAAAGGCACAGTACTTTTGGCATGAAAAAGGATTGCCCAAAGATCTTGATGCCATAGTTCTACCTGGTGGATTCTCATATGGTGATAGATTACGTGCGGGAGTAATTGCAGCTCATAGTCCAGTCATCAAAGATGTAAAAAAGATGGCTGAAAAAGGAACTCCTGTTTTGGGTGTTTGTAATGGATTTCAAGTTCTAGTTGAATCTGGATTGCTACCTGGTGTTCTCTTGAAAAACAATTCGCTAAATTTTATGTGTCAATGGACAAATCTTATTGTTGAGAATAACACTACGCCATTTACAAACAAGCTAAAACTTCATCAAAAGATTCCAATCCCAATTGCAAATGGAGAGGGACGATACTATGTTGATGAATCAACATTAAAACAATTAAAGAAAAAAAATCAAATTGTATTTAGATATGAGGAGACCGTTAATGGCTCCCTTGATAAGATTGCCGGAGTTTGCAATGAAGATGGAAATGTTGTTGGAATGATGCCTCATCCTGAGCGGGCAACAGAACCTGAAATTAATCCAATTGATCACAAGCCTTCCTCATTGATCTTTGAATCCCTAATTCAGAAAATTGGTGTTAAAAATTGAGCCTAGAAGAGCAAGAATTAGCTCATTTGAAATACAAAATCAAAAGAAATCCCACTCCAACTGAAATTCAAATAGTTGCAGCTGAATGGTCTGAGCATTGTTCCTACAAATCCTCAAAGAAACATCTCAAAATGCTTCCCATGACAGGGCCTCTTGTAATCTCTGAAAAAGGATATGATTCTGGGGTTTTAGATGTGGGTGATGGATATGTGGTGACAGTTCACATTGAGAGTCATAATCATCCTTCTGCAGTTGAGCCATATGGCGGTGCAGCAACCGGCGTTGGTGGCGTAATACGTGATATTCTCTCTGCAGGAACAAGACCGATAGCAATTTTTGATGGATTACGATTTGGAAACATCCAAAAAGATCAGCAAGCTAGATGGCTTTTCAAAAACGCAGTGTCTGGAATTGCAGATTATGGAAATTGTTTGGGAATTCCAACTATTGGTGGAGAAGTTGAATTTGATGACTGTTATGAAAACTATGCACTTGTCGATGTTGCAGCAATTGGATTTGGAAAAAAAGAACGATTAATCAAAAATCATGCAAACGTTGGTGATGTAGTTGTACTGCTTGGTGGTTCCACTGGTCGTGATGGAATAGGCGGCTCTCAGTTTGCATCTGATTCATTAGAAACTGAAGATCGTTCTGCAGTTCAAATTCCTGATCCTTTTATTGAAAAATTAATCATTGAAGCAATCTTAGAAGCACGTGATGCAAAACTAATTCATGCCATGAAAGATCTTGGCGGTGGTGGATTATCCTGTGCAATTTCTGAAACAGCTGATACACTTTCAATTGGAATTGAATTGGATGTAAATACCATACACACACGGGAACCTGGAATGCATCCAAATGAAATTATGACTTCAGAATCTCAGGAAAGAATGCTAATAATAACATCAAAATCAAAATTAAAAAAACTACAAGACATTTGCAAAAAGTTTTCCATAAAGTGCTCAATGATTGGTGTTGTCAAATCAAATAAAATGATGCACGTAAAAAAAGGAAAAAAGACATTTGCAAATTTACCTACTGCAATTGTGGCAAATGCACCATTATTAGACAGATCTTCAAAAAAACCACGTTATCTTGAAAAAATAAAAAGCGATGAGAAGATCAAAACTCCTTCTAACCTTTCTTCAGTATTGCTAAAATTAATTGGATGCCCAAACATTGCATCAAGACATTGGGTCTATGGTCAGTATGATCATGAAGTAGGAATACGAACTGTTACTAAACCTGGTCGTGACGCATCTGTTCTCAGACTGGATAATGGAAAATTCCTTTCCGCAAAAATCGATGGTAATCCAAAACATTGTTACCTTGACCCAAGAGAGGGTGCAATTGGATGCTTTGAGGAAGCATGCAGAAACGTTGTCTGTACTGGGGCAACTCCAATAGGGATGGTTGATCACTTGCAATTTGGAAATCCTGAAGACCCAGAAATATTTTGGACATTTTTAGAATCTCTTAAAGGATTAACAGACTTTGCAAAAGAATTCAAAATACCTTGTGTTGGCGGAAAGGTTAGCTTTTACAATGAGACTCCAAAAGGACCAATCAAACCCACTCCATTAATTGGTGTTCTTGGGTTAATTGAGAAAAAAAATCCTCAACAAGAAAAGATCTCTGAAAATGATGTTTTGATAATTATCGGTAATACAAAAAATGAGTTGGGCGGTTCTGAGTATTATGAGTACGTTCACAACTTTATTGGCGGAAAATGTCCAGCAGTTGACTTCCAATCCTCAAAACAAAATATGCAGTTTGTACTAGATGCAATTAAGAAAAATCTAGTCAAGCATGCTCATGATTGTTCTAAGGGTGGTTTGGCAATTGCGATCTCTGAACTATGTATCTGGAATGACATCGGGTGTAATGTATCAATTAACGAAATACCCTCTGAAAAAATGGCTGATGATAGAATTCTTTTCTCAGAGTCGCACTCTAGGTATCTACTTGTTTTAGACCAAAAAAATCTAAAAGAGATTGAAAATCTTCTCAAAAAATCAAAGATTCCATTTGGAATTATTGGTAAATTCAAGGGCGATCAGATAGTCTTTGAAAAAAATAAGAGCGCTATCAACCTAAGAGTTGATAAGGCACAAAAAACTTGGATGAATTCATTGAGGGAGATAATTTTACATGCCTAAAGTAAAAGAAAACTGCGGAGTAATTGGAATATTCAGTTTAGAAGGTGTAAATGTAATCCCAATGGCAATTGATGCACTACGGGCATTACAGCATAGAGGACAAGAAGCCTGGGGCATTGCAATTCCAAATAAAACGCCACTCAAAAAATTAGGATTGGTATCAAACTCCTCCTCTGACTTTAAAAAAATTGCAGAAGAATATTCATCACCTTGTGTGATTGGCCATGTACGTTACTCTACAATTGGAAGAAGTAACTTGGATAATGCCCAGCCTCTAAAGGTAAAGGATCTCTGTGTTGCACATAATGGAACCATCGCAAATGTTCAAGAATTATCAAACATGGTTGGTGGCTGTTCTTTTACTCCTCAAAATGCAAGTGATACGCTTGTTGCTGCACAACGCCTAGTCTCATTAATCTCAGAAAAAGGAAAGATTGGTCCTGCCTTATCGATATTAAAAAATGAAATGATTGGCTCGTATTGTTTTACTTTTCTATCCGATGATCATTCAGTTTATGCAGCAAGAGATCCAAAGGGATTTCGACCAATGGTATTAGGCCATAAAGAAGACAGCAATACATACATTGTAGCATCTGAATCTTCAGCACTATCTGCAATTGGTGCAAGACTTGAGCGTGATGTTAAGCCTGGTGAATTAATCAAGCTTAGCAAAGATGGTATTGAAAATGAAATGTTTTCTAATGATAATAAAAGGGCTCACTGTTCTTTTGAATTTACATATTTCGCACATCCATCAAGCAACATGGAAGGCGCAAACATCTACGTTGCAAGAAAAAATATTGGTAAATTCCTTGCAAAAAAATTCCCTATAAAAGATGCAGACTTGGTCATTCCAGTTCCAGATTCTGCAAGGCCTGCTGCATTGGGCTTTGCACAAGAATTGGGAGTGCCTTTTGATGAAGGACTCTTAAAAGATCGTTACAGCAAAAAAGGTCCACTACGAAGTTTCATCGAACCTCACCAAAGCGACAGAATAGAAATTAATCGCTGGATTATTCCAATTCGTGAAATAATTGAGGGCAAACATGTTGTTGTAGTTGATGATAGTTTAGTTCGTGGTACTAGCTCAAAAGCCATTATCAAAGCATTAAGACGTGCAGGAGCTAAGAAAATAAGCATGGTGATTACGTATCCTCCAATTCGTTTCCCATGTTATGCAGGAATTGACTTTCCATCTAGAGATGAGCTTGCAACATTTGTTGAGGGAGAAAATGTCTCTGAAGAAAAAATCATTGAAAAAGTTCGTTCTGATATTGGTGCAGACTTTCTTGGGTACAATGATGCAGAAAACCTTGCAGAAGCAGTAGGTATTGAAAAGGATTCAATGTGTTTTACTTGTTCAACTGGTAATTATGACTCACTAGGTATACAACCAGAATTTAAAACTAGAATTGAGATGAAAGGTGAATAAAATGGAGACCGCATATGTTCTAGTAAAAAGTTCAATGGCTCATGAGATGGAAGTTATGAATGCAATTTTACGCATTGATGCTGTAAAAGAAGCACAAGGAACATTTGGAGTTTACGATATCTTTGTAAAGATTCAGGCCAACTCTTCAAAAGAGATTGAAGATGTTATAACAAAACAAATTCGTAGAATCCCAAATGTACTGTCTACTACAACCCTTTCTGTCATTCCTGAGCAAGGCGGAAAATAATATTCTAGTTTGAATCCATTATTCCAACTCAGTACAAGAAATTATGATAAAGAATTAGAACTTGTTAGAAAAGCAATGCAAGAACTAGAAACAACTTGTAATGTAAAAAATGGTTTTGAAATCTTTCCTCCTTCAAACATGGCAGGTTGGACATTTTTTAATTTGCAATTATCTCCTGAATTATTATCTGTCATAGAAACATCTGGGATGATGGAAGGTGCTTTAGGGTTTAGAATTGGTGAACAAGTTAAAAATTTTGTAGGACATTATCTTGAATCAAAAGGTAGTCAAGTTAGGATTAAACAAATCAATTATTGATAAAAAATTTTTTTAAATATGAATATTTTTTATCTATATTATGAAAGCAATCTGGAATGATACTGTCATAGCAGAAAGCGATGATACTGTAGTAGTTGAAGGAAATCACTACTTTCCTGCAGAATCTATCAAGAAGGAGTATTTCATTCAAAGTGACATGACTACAAGATGTGGGTGGAAAGGAATGGCAAACTACTATTCTGTAACAATTAATGGAAAAACCAACAAAGACTGTGCATGGTACTATGCAGAACCTAATGATGCTGCTAAAAAAATTAAAGGCAGAATTGCATTTTGGAACGGCGTTCAAGTAATTTCTTGATGAATTTTTAATTATTAGATAGGCATTTTGTAAATGTGGATCGATACAAGCTATTGCTAGCTGTCGGCATTGGTTCAATTGGTATAATTGCCATTGTAATTACCATGGATATTTCAAAAATCGCTATTGCCACTCAAGATTATGACATCTATGTAGATCCATTGCTTGATGAACAAAATCTGTTTGTTATGGGTCGAGTTACAATACAAAACACTGGACACAAGACACTCACAAATATCAAAGTAAATTTTGGCGGTGGTGATGTGTTGGAGTTAGGATCTCTGAATGCAGGAAAGAAGGTCATTGTTTCTCCTCCTCCTGATAATGAAATGAAGTATGTTATCGTAACTGCTGACAATGATATTTTTGTAAATAAGGCGTATAGAACACCACCAAAGATGGTAGGAATGATGGGTTCCTAGTTTGGGAGCAGTTAAATCTCCTTATTTTCAATTTTAATTGCTTGAAATTTCTTACTTCGGGAAAAGTAAAAGACATCTACGAGTTTACTGAGACTGAAATTTTATTCAAATTTAGTAATAGGGTTTCTGCATATGATGTAAAATTCAAAGAAGAGATTCCAAAGAAAGGAGAAGTACTTTGCAAGTTTGCAGAATTTTGGTTTGAAAAACTATCTGTAAAGAATCATTTTGTTAAACGCAGCTCTGATACTGAAATAATTGTAAAAAAAATGAAAATGTTGCCAATTGAATGTGTTGTGCGTGGTTATTTTTATGGAAGTTTAGTGAATCGCTGGAAATCCGGCACCGTAACTTTACCTAAAAACACTCAAACAGAACTTGCAGCAAAACTTACCGAACCAATTTTTGATCCTACTACAAAGTCTGAGCATGACATTCCAATAACAAAACAATCTGCCATTGAGATGAATCTTGTAAGTAATGACGAATATGATTGGCTTTCTTCAAATTCAATTGAAATTTACAAAAAGATGTCTAAAATTGCTGATGATGCCGGTTTCATTTTAGCTGATCTTAAACTGGAATTTGGAAAATTAGATGGGGAAATAACTTTAGGTGATTCTATTGGTCCTGATGAATACCGATTATGGTTAAAGGATGATTATAAGGTTGGGAAAATCCAAGAGGCATATGACAAACAATTACTACGTGATTGGTTGACTGCAAATGGATATCAAAAACAATTTGACACTCAACGGGAACAAGGAATTGAACCTACTCCACCATCAATTCCTTCTGATATCATTCAAAGAATGACACAAAGATATGTGACTGCATATCAGCGCCTTACTGGCCACGCTCTATAACTCGAATTTCATATTTTCTGGATTTGCCTCTCTTGCCCTATTTGGCATATTGGCCCAGATATTGCTGGCATTGCATCAAATTTTTTAATTTTTTTAACTTTTTTTGTTTTGTTACGATAATTATTGTTCTACTATCAAATTATTAGTAGTGCTAGGATAAACTTTGTTTTGATTACGAAATTATTCATTATGCTATTACACTTTTAATAACGAAAAAAAATTGATGCTATTAGACAAAAAAATGTGATATGATTAACTTTTAGCTAACTTGTAAACAAGTCAGTAGGATGTCAACTCTGCTAGAGAAACAAATCGAAATCAATAGAATTGTCACAACAAGTGTTGATCAGGCACGTGCAATAGAAGACCCTGCACGAGCAAAAGTCCTGGAAATTTTGTACCGAAAATCATATTCGGCAGAACAGATTACAAACGAGCTAAAAAAATCTGGGTACAAAAAGGCCTTGACTACTATTCGGCATCATTTGGACATTCTAAAAGAAGCTGGATTGATTGAGATTGTTAAAATTCAAGAAAGTAGAGGAGCAATAACCAAATACTATGGAACATCAACGAAACTGCTTGGGTATAATGCCCCCGAAGATTTTGACGCCAAATATTCTTCTGTGATCAAGAACACCTCCAAAAAATTAGAAGACATATTCAAAACCCTAGCCCCAAAGGCCGCTCCGAAAACTAAGAAGCAAAAATTAGATCCTGCATACTCTCAGTATGTGCTACTGGAGATAATGAACCGTGCTATGACTAAGGTTATGGAAAATACCTTTGGTCAAACCAAGAAGACAAAGAAAAACTAGCAGGTTGGAAAGACCTAAAAAAAGCTGGAAGAATATCCTACTATGGTCAGGGTATTCTATACGCAAAAAACAGAGAATATTCTCCAAAAGATGGAGCTCTCAGAGTGGAGAATGCGCATACAAGAACAACTAGAACAGACGCATCAAGAAATGTCTGATAACTGGAAGATGTGTGCAATAGGTGAACGAATAAAACTTGAAGGAAAAGAACTAGAATCGATCAAGGATCTTTCCCCAGAAGCTATCAAATTGGGCTATGATTTCTCTGTGGCATTACAAGAACGTGATAATCAAAAGGCATTAGAAATTATTGAAAAAATTGAATTGTTAGATACGATTTGGCGTGCAAACTAAAATGAATTCAAAAGCAATTTCATTACTCAATGACAAAAACTTAGTCTACATTGCAACATTGATGAAAGATGGTGCTCCTCAACTTTCTCCTGTATGGGCAAATTATGAGAATGAACACATTCTAGTTAATACTGCAGAGGGAAGAATAAAGCACAAAAATGTTCTTCGTGATCCTCGAGTTGCAATTTCTGTTGTGTCAAATTCTAATCCTCTTGATATGACTACAATTCGTGGTACTGTTGTAAAAATAATTCCTGATTATGATTACAATCATGCAGATAAACTTACAAAAAAATATCTAAACATGGAACATTATCCTTTCAAACGCCCAGGTGAGAAGAGAATTATTCTTAAAATTAAACCTGAACGTGTTTTTGTTTTGCCAGAATTAAAAATGAATCAAGAGTAAAATTAATTATGTTTCTAAACTCGAATTTAGAAATATTCTATATCAACAACTGTAAATCTTAACGATACCAAATAGAATCATGCGACCCTTAAATGATTCTGATAGTGTATTTTCCTCAGGAAAGCCAAAAAAGATTCCTTGGTTTTTTTACTTGGTACTTGGGGGAATAATAACTGTCGTTGTGATTTACAAATTATTTTTCTAAAAAAGGGAATAAAGGGTGTAAGCTTTTATCGTCGTCTCTTTGCTGTACGACGTTTAGCTCCGCCCTTTCTTGCTGCGGTGCGTCTCTTTGGAGCTGCTCTTCTAGCTGTTCGTCTCTTTGGAGCGGCCCTTCGTGCAGTGCGCTTTCTCTTAGCTGCTGCTTTCTTTGCAGCTGCACTGCGTCTTCTCTTAGCTGCTGCTTTCTTTGCAGCTTCTGCTTTTAGTTTTGCATTGCGCTTTCTGGTGCGAGCTGCTTTCTTTGCAGCTGCACTTCTTTTGGCTTTTGATGTTGCCATTAATAATTTCGGAATTTCTTACGCCTTATGTAGTACAAGTCACTTTAATTTGCTCAACTAATGTATTTTTTTGACATTTTTTTTATTGCCGATCAGAAATTATTGTAAATTTTTAACAATTTAGCATACAAATAATTCCAATATCCATCGAGTTTTGGTCTTTTGTTGCTCTAATTCCTATTTTGTATTGTTTTGTATCGTCAAAAGGAACATCAAATTGCGTAGTCCAGGTCTGTGTTTCTTGAGGTTGCAATTCATACGTTAGCAAATCTTCTTTTGAAAATTTACCATAAACTGGTTGTGTTTTTTGGTTATTTTCATCAATGATGTAGAACTGTCCTCCTGTAATCTTACTTGGTTCGTTCCCAAGATTTTGTGCATTTATTCGAATTTTAAAGAAACTATGCTCAGGTTTGGTTTCTTTATCTCCTTCAAACTGCCCTTCATACTGGACAACATAAACAATTGGCCCAATCTGGACCTTTTCCCCCTCATTTGCGTAGACAAAGTTGGTGTTAAACATGGTAAAAACATAGATTGCTATGCCTACTGATGCCAAAATTGCAACAAAAAATATTACCAAGCCAACTCTTGCCATAAAAGAATCGTTGAATTTCTTGTATATAGATGGTAATTTTGCATCAAAATAGGGGGGTTTAACTTTTATTCCTAGGATAAAATAGTTGGACATCTTTTACTGGGTAATCTAGGTGGTTTTAGGGTTGCTTGCTGTATTTGGGAAGGATGGTTAAACCCCCCACAAAAATGGCATATTTTGAAAAAATGACCCCAGTCACAAATCGATGGAAATATCCAGGGGGTTTAACATCTAGGCGTAAAATGAAAAAATTTGAAAATTACAAAATTTTGGTTGATTTTTAGAATACGATATTCTAGAAATCTACTCTTTTTCTAATTTTATGGTAATTTTTGAGCGTTTTACATTATCTGCAGTTTTTAGGACTCTACTTACTAGCCCCATACTTGCCTTTGTGATCTGCCCAACAGAAATCACCATAGTTTTTTCTTTTGAATTGATTCTTTTTGCTTTCATGAATTCCTGTATTGATTTTTGAATATAAGGTCCACGAAGAACTGATAAGTTATCCATTTTCTAAAAAGTCTTCATTAAAAATTGTGTCATTTTTTCACTCATTTCAACTACTCTTTGCAATGCATCAAAGAATGAGTTCTGGTTGAGCTGCTCTTCTTTGTCTAAAACAACGTAAACTCCTATCTTCTTCTTTCCGTCTTCATCAATGAATCTGTGTACTGCCTGCAAGGAATAGCAGTAATCCTCTACTTTTTTTTCAAAATTTTTCTTTTCATCATCGTTTAGTTTTAGAAATCTGGCATTCTGATTGTTTTTTAGTGCAACTTTTGAGCCAATGACCAGTACATTTGGTTGTGACTTTGGCTCAAAAATTTCAACTGGATTGCCAAAACCCCCGACATGTTTTATTGTCATTTTGAAAATATCGTCCTCACTCTTTGTCTCATTGAAGGAATAGCTCTCATGAATCAACCATCTTTCAACATTATTTCTTATCTGCATGCCTCTCTTTTGTTAATCCTACATATTATTGAAGATGTATTCTAAATGATAATTTTCAATATTTCTAAATTCGAGTTTAGAAATATTCTTAATTTAGCATGATTACACATTAATGCCAAAGTCAAAACCTTCTTCAAGCTGACTGAGTTCAAATGCAAACAAGATGTTGAGAATGATTCCTATGATTGCAAATCCTATTCCTATGAATAAACAATTTTTTGCTTTTCTTGGATCATCTTTTCTAATTACAAAGTAAGCAATTACTCCACCAATTAGGCCTAGAAAAATTGGTAACATGTACCACCAATTACTTCTTGGCTTTTCCGGATACATTATCATTACAAAATTTTGGACGTCTATGAACTTTTTGGCTTTATTGCAACCTTTTTTTGTTCTTGTGTAATCTCAATCTCCACTGTCTCTAATGGGTCATCTACTTGATTTCGTCTGATTGAAAACATCTTTGGCTTTTCGAAATCTTGGGTACAGTCTGGACACGCATAAACCAAAACCCTGTGTTCATTTGGTGCCTTTGGATTGGATAATCGTGGGTAATAGACTAGTCTTGCTCCACAATCAACACAATATCTGTTGGCCCTTCTAGTTCTGGCCAATGTAAATCTCCTGCATTATTCCTTATGTGCGATCAATTATTAGATCCATACAGTCTAATTGAGTAAACAAATTGGTGTTGTTCGATCACTATTACTCATCTGAAAAATTATCTCATACTATGAATTAGCATTGTTTCTAAATTCGAGTTTAGAAATATTAGGCGCCGCCCGACAGACTTGAACTGTCGACCATCCGATTAACAGTCGGATGCTCTACCACGCTGAGCTAGGGCGGCAATAGATTTGTTCCTTGATAAAAGCGATTTAATCCTTACGAACTTCATTTTTAGACACTAAGAGACGAAATTAGTTGAATTTTGCAAAGAATTCCTTGATTTCTTTGGCATGTTTTTCAACAAGATCTACAATCTCCATGTGCTCTTCTTTTGATGGTTCACGTTTATGAAAAATCTGAAATGCACTTAATGCAGAACCGACCATCTCCCCTACAAAAAAACCACACAAAAAATCTCCTGTCCTTTCAACATCCCATATTTGACTAATTCTTGGTGAAGCTCCTGCGTTTTTGTAAAGTTCTAATGTTTGCTCTATTAGAAAATTGGTCTGTTTTTCAAACTCAGAATCTAGAGTCATGAAAAATTTTACTTTTCGATGCCAGAAGTTTTCTCAAAGATATAGATACCATCAAGAAATACTCTGTGATCTTTTCCTTTTACTTTTGTTGCTTGTTCAATATTTGCAGCTGTTTGGGTTACTTCTGTTAGTACATGTCCGGTGATGATTACGTCTTCACCTTTTGGATTTACTTTTGTTTTGCCTATGATTTGACAAACTCTTGCAGATCTTTCACCTTGAAAGTTTTCAATCAAAACTTTATCATCTTTTGTTTTAACTGTGATTGGAAAGTGTGCAAACACAACTTTCATCTTGATTGTATATCCAGAAACCACTCCTTCGCAAAGTCTTTTGATAATTGAACGAGATGTGTTTAGAATTGCATAGTCTTTTTTTCTTGTATCGAGTGCTTTTAAGGAAACGTTATTTCCCTCTACTTTGATATCGACAGGAATTTTTTTGAAGTTTTTGTATGTTTTACCCAAAGGTCCTTGTACAAGTAACATATGTTTATCTAGAGATACTTTTACTCCTTCAGGAACTTTAACACTTGTTGCAAATTTTTCTAATTGTTTAGTAGACATATCCTATCAAAAATCCTCCTAAATCTTTACTTGCAGCTTCATGATGTGACATAACTCCTTGATTTGTAGTTACCAATAGCATTCCTCTATCATATGATGGGAGATATTGTTGTTCCCATGCTGCATATTCGTCTTTTTTGACTTTGAATCTTGGTGAAATTGCACCACATTTTGTAATCTTCGCTAATAGTGAAATTTTGAACTTGCCTCCTCTTTTATCATCAATATGCTCAAACTCTCCAATGTATCCGTCTTTTTGTAGCACTTTTAGTACATTAATTCCTAATTTTGATGTTGGATACACTAGACATTCATTCTTCCTTCTAGCTTCAGTATTGTATATTGTGACAAACAAGTTTGCGAGAATATTAGTTGCTGGCATAATATCACCTAAGTTTCTTAAATCCCAGAGAATTTGCAACTTCTCTAAAACATCGTCTGCATATCATAAGATCATATTTTTGAATCACAGCTGTATAATCTCCACATCTTTTACACCACTTGGAACCTCTTCCAAATTCATGTTTTTTTCTTCCCGTGTGTTCATATGATCTATCTTTCATTATACTATAACAGCTCCAAATTGATTTTCCATAAACTCTTTTGCCTCATCCTCGGATATTCTATGTGTCTTTCCAACACTTGCTTTATGCTTACTTCTTTTTCTAATATTATAACCTGGTCTTGTGAGATTTACTGCAACATCTAATCCTAAAATTCCAATATTTGGATCATATTTGATTCCAGGAATATCTATGTGTTCTAGAATTCCAAAAGAAAAATTCCCAAAGTCATCAAAGGATCTTCCTTTGATTTGATTTCCTTTTGCTTGTAATAGTCTTTTTAGTAATTCTTCTGCATCTTTACCTCTAACTGTAACTGCAACACCTATTGGTTCCCCTTTTCTAACTCCAAAATCTCTTTGTGTTTCTTTTGCATCTCTTGCACATGATTTCTTACCGGAGATTTGATCAAGTGCTTTCTTTGCAACGTCAATTGCATCTCCTGACTTACCTACGCCCATGTTTAATACCACTTTATCAAGTGAAATTTTCTTCATTATGTTTTCAGTTTGAGACATATTTTATCACCGAATTTGTAAGACTGGTTTGTCTTTCCCTACTGCCATGATAATATCTGTTGGAATTTCGATTTGTCTTTTGCCAAGTTTCATTGATGCCATTTTTGGAAGAATAAAAGTTCCCTCTTTAATCTCTTCTATAGTTCCAGTCTGACCTGTGTTTGCACCTCTTGTAACAATTGCCTGACATCCTTTTTCTAATTTAATTACCTCAAGTATTTTTTGTTCTGGAATTTGCATCAAACAAGTATCTCCAACATTTACTTTTTCATCTGAAATCATAGAACGTCCGTCATGGAATCCTAATTGGGTCTTTCCACCTTTAATGGTGGTTTTACTAACTACTCTGCATAGTTTTTTTGTCTTTTCTGATTCGTTTATCTTGATAGGCTTGAGTACTGTACCATCTATTGGTACTAGGCGATAAATATCTGAAACATTTTCTAATTCTACTACGTCCATTAAGCCAATTCCATGATGAAGTGATTTTCTTTTAACTCCGTCTACTGTAACTTTTCCTCCGTAAATTGCAGATTTTGATTCTCTTAAACTAGAAGTCATCTTTAATGTGTCTCTCAAAAATACAGCTGATGGAATAGATTCTTCTTTAGAGTGTGGACCAGGTTTTACAGTTACTACAAATCTCTTGTCTTTTCTTGTAATTCCCCAGAAAAGAGGAGCCATTTGTCGTTTTAGTTTTTTACTGCCTGCTATGCTTACCATGATTATTCACTTTTCTCCTTTTTTTTAGCTGGTTTTGATTCTTTCTTTGTTGGTTTCTTTTCAATGTCTGTTTTCTTTTCTTTTGGTGCTTCTTTCTTTGGTTCTGGTTTTTTTGCTTCTTCCTTAACTTCCTTTGGCATTTCTTTTTTCACATTTTGTGGTTTTTTACCTTCTAGTTTAGACATTCTCCAACTATCTGATGTGTTTAATGATGTGATCATAAGATTTGATGTGTGGATTAAAACATCAAATTTGTCTCCTTGTCCTTTCTCTTTTTTAATTCCTTCAATTGCAACACTGTTTTGTTCAACTGAAACACTTGCAACTTTACCATCTACATCTTTGTATTCTCCACGAATTACTTTGACTGCATCTCCTTCAATTATTCTGACACTACGTTTTCCATATTTTTTTCTTAATTCTTTTGATAATGTTGATCCTAATTGATTACTTCTCGTAGTTAATGATGCACGATAAATCTGATTATTTCTCATTTTAGTTGGTTTCATTTTATACCACCATTGATGCCAAATTAGCTAGTCTTGGCCATTTTTCAGATGCTTCGGCTGCTACTGGTCCTTTAATGTCAGTTCCTTTCATTTCTCCTTCCGGTGTCATTAATGCTGCTGCATTATCTTCAAAGGCTACTCTTACTCCGTTTAGTCTTCTAATTGGATACTTTTGTCTGATAATTACTGCTCCATAGATTTGTTTTCTGAGTTCTGCAGGTCCTTTCTTTACTACTACATTAACAAAATCTCCAACTGCTGCAGCAGGTAATCTTGAAACACGAGTTTTAGTTTTTTGTACCATGACTATCTCTAAAATTTTAGCTCCGCTATTGTCTGCACAGATAATTTGAGCACCAACTGGCAATGCTCGTGTAACATATGGTCTAAATTCGGCTACTCCTTTTGCTTTACCTCTACTTCTACCCTGCGACATTACTCTTTAACCTCCACAACAACAAATGCTACTGACTTTGACAGTGGTCTGCATTCTGCTGCTAGTACTCTATCTCCTTGTTTTACATCCAAGTTTGAGGGCACATGTGCATGTATGCTGCTTTTACCTCGTGCATATCTTTTGAATTTACTGAAGTAAATTGGTGATTCTTTTTCAATTACGACTGTGTTTTTTGCATTTGCTTTTACAACGGTTCCTTCAAATAATTTTCCACGAATTGCCAATGTTCCATTAAATGGGTTTTTCTTATCCCATGCTTCTGGTTCTTTTTCAGGTGTCTTAACTGGTAATCCTATATTTCTAGTCAAATCTTTATCCTCCATCGATCCTGTGGTTTTTTTGCAATTTGATTTCCATCAAGTATGATTTTTTCATTTTTAAAATCAAATTCCCATTTGGAATTTTCTTTAGGAAATTTCTTTTCTCCTGTTTCTGTCTTTAATGTGAACATTGATTTTGTCTCATCGATAATGATTCCATTCTTGGTTATGATTTCTTCATTGGTTGATTCTACAATTTTAGCGTGTAGTCCAATCATTTCTGATACTGCTAATAATTCCTGTCTACTCATTGTTTCTTCATCTCATTTAGTCGTGTAAGAATTCTTGCAATGTCTCTTCTAAGTGGTTTTAATTTTCCACTCTCTTTACGTAATGTTCCTTTGGATGCATCGGTGTATAGTTTTAACAACTCAGAGCGTGATTGTTGAAGTCTATCTTTAAGATCTTTTTCATTTAGTTCTCTAACTGTCTTCATTTTAATTCTGGCCATTACTTGAGATTCTCCTCCTCATCATCTAACAATTCCATCTCTTTGATCTTCTCTTCTTCCATTGCAATCTGTTCTGATTCTGTTCTGGCCTTCTTTTCGGCAGCTGTCTCGTCTCTCATCTTTCCAGTTAACTCATCTTTAACTTGGTGCTTCTTTGCTTTGGATGTCTTTAATTCAAATTCTGGCACAAATTTCTCTTTTCTAGCAATTCTTATTCTGATTCCTATCAATCCCATGGCTGTTTTTACATGTGCAATATCTTCTGCAACTATGACATCTGCATGATGACCTGCACGTGGTAATATTCCAGCAGTGTGTTTTTCAAATGCTGAACGGTCTCCTCTTAGTTTACCTGAAATTGTAATTTGAACTCCCATTGCCCCATTATTCATTATCTGCTGTAATGTCCACATTGTGGCTCTTCTAAATGCAGTTCCGCGTTCTAGGTGAGCTGCCATTCTGTTGCACATCACACTTGGTGATAACTCTGGTTTGTCAATTTCTACTACAGAGATTTGTGGATTCTTTAATTCAAAATCTGAAGCTAATTTTTCTGTAAGTTCTCTAATGCCGACTCCTTTTCTACCAATTACTATTCCTGGTCTTGTAACATGTAAAGAAACTCGTGTACCTGTTGGTGTCTTTGAAATTTCTGCATGTGAAAATCCAGCCTCCTTAATCTGCTCTCTTAGGTAATCTTTTAGAAGCATCATGTTGTAGTTGTCTTTAATCACATTTTTTACTGCAGACATTTCTATACTTCCTGAGCCACCAGCTCTACATGTGTTAATACGTTATTCTTTGGAGTTGCTCTTCCCATTGCACGTGGGGTAAATCTTTTGATTAGTATTCCTTTATGGGAAGTCGCATTAACAATCTTTAGTCTATCCAAATCCATTCCTTTGTATTCTGCGTTTGATTCTAAGTTGTCTAACATCTTGATAAATTCAAGAGCTGTTTTCTGTGGGTATCTTCCTGCCATGACTCCCGGATCTGAACGGTGACCTACGTTTGTTTTGTATCTTCTAAATGGAACTGCTCGCTCTTTGTTTATTACACTTGTCAGATAATCTCTTGCTTTTTCGATTGTCATTCCTTTGATTTGTTTTGATACTTCACGTGCATGTTTATGTGAAATTTGTTTTTCACGTAGTGAAGCACGAACATGTTTCGTTGTGTCATAATTTTGAAATGCGTAATCGAATCTTCCCATAATAATCACTTTAGTGGCACATACAAACTTGAACGTGATGCTCCTACACCTGGTGCACCATGAGTAACTCGCTTATTTGTAATGACATACTCTCCAAGATAATGTCCTATCATCTCTGGAATGATGGTGACTGGTCTAAACTCTTTACCTGAAAAAACATTTACAGTAACTCCAACCATGTATGGTAAAACAATCAAATCTCTAACGTGGGTTTTAATGGCATTTTTTGATTTTCCTGCTTTGGCAGCTTTGATTTCTTCAATCAATTTTCTCTTACCGTCGGTAATGCCTCTTGTAAGGGATCTTCTCTGACGTGAATTAAACAATTTGAATAGATTTTCCAATGAGAGCCCTTCTAATTCCGTTAAGGGCATTCCTCTATACTCGAATTTCTTAACCATGCATACACACCTTTAGTGAAACTTGAAATTTTGCGACCATATTATAGCATTCCTATCTTTGTAGCCAAGTCACGTGCTTTTTCGGTATCTGAAAACTGAACAAATGCCTTTTTGCCTATGTTTGTTCTTGCTGTGTTTACTTTGACTGCTTTTTCATTGTATAATGTAGAAACAGCTTCAATTATCTCTGGTTTTGATGCTGATTTTTCAACAATAAAACAAATTTTACTTTCATTTTCTACCATTGCAAATGTTTTTTCAGTAATGTATGGTCTCAATACAATCTTTGTTGCTTGCTCTAAATTCATTTAACTTTCACCATGATCTCCATATGTGTAGATTTTATCTTTGAAATTTCTTCAATAGCGTTTTTTGAATAGACTGTTAATCTAATTGGATCAGAGCCTGGAGCTAAATCTAATACGCTGAGTTGATTTGCTGTTCTTACTTCTACTCCGGGAATACTTCCACAAGCTTGTGCAATTTTATCTGCAGATTTTGTTACAAACAGTATGCTTTTTCCAATCTTTTTACCACGACCTCTTAATGCAGATTTGCCAGTACGTGATTTTCTTTTTGATAATCTTTCTACATCTTGTGTCAGTTTTAAACTGTCTAATACTTTGAGTAAATCTTTGGTTTTAGAAATATTTTCAATCTCATTTGATACTACCATTGGAAATGATTCTATGCCTTCTATCTTATGTCCTCTTTTTTGAATCAATTCTTTTGATGCGGTAGCTGCAATTGCAGAGCATAAAGCTAACTTGTTTTCTTTTCTGTTTACTTTTTTGTAAATGACTCTTTCAACATTTGGTGGATGTGCTTGCCTTCCTCCTCTTACTGATGCGACTCCGCCTGCTTCTCCTTGTCTTCCACCGCCTCCTCCTCTCATTCTTGCAATTCTTGCACTACCATGTCCTGTTGGTGGATCATTTGAACGAGCTACTACATCCATGCCTGCTGTAGGATGAGTTCCTTTTGGTTGGTAGTGATGAGTATCTAAATTCACATATGCTTTGTGAATCAAATCTTTTCTGATTGGTGTTTCAAAAACTTGTGGAAGTTCTACGTCTCCATCTGCTGAACCAGTAATTGATAATGCTTTGACTTTCATTATACGACAATCTCCAAAATGTTTGGTTTTGTAATCTTTGGTGGAACATTACGTACTTGTGATCTTAGTTTGACCATTCTCTTGTATGTTCCTGGCACTGAGCCTTTTAGAACAATGTAATCTCCTTTTACTAATCCAAAATGTTTGTATCCTCCTTCGGGATTTATCTCAAGTTTTTTATCATCAGTGTTGTTCATGATTAGAATTCGTTTATCATATTCTACTCTTTGATGTAATCCCATTTGACCTGCACGAGGAACTGTATACATGACGTTTTGTGGTGATATTGGTCCCAATGAACCCAATTCTCTAACAGTTTTTCTTGATTTATGTTGCTTCTTTTTTGCACCATATCTTTGGATAACGCCTTGCCACCCTTTACCTTTTGTAATGGCTGCAACATCAACACTTCCACCTAACTCAAAAACTTGATCAATCTTTACTTCTTTTCCAAGTAATTCTTTTACATAGTTAAACTGCTTTTGAATGTCTCCACCTTTGATTGCTGCTTCAAAGATGTATGGCTTTTTTTGTTCAATACCTATAACGTTAGGAGATACTGCAACAAGTGCAAAAATTTCTTTAATTCTACCAAGCATTTTTTCTGCTTTTTCTAAAGCTCCCTCTTTGTTTTTTAATGAGATATGTTTTGCAATGTCCTTTGGAATGTCTTCTGAATAAACATCAAATTCTGCATGTAATCCTGTTGTACTATTTGAGTATCCTCTAATACCAAGAACTGTAATTGGTGGTGTAACTAAAACAGTGCCTAAACTAACAAGCTGTTTTCCATGGTTTGGAGTTTTTTCTCTATCGTCAATACTTACGACTTGAATGCATCCTGCCTTGAATCCTACATGGGCAAGCAATTTTGGCTCTTCTGAATTTACATCTGGCCAAGTCCTAATTCTGGCTTCAAAGCTTTTGGCACGACCTCTAGGTAAATATGCCAGACTTCCTCTACGTGGTTGACTGTTCTTTCTATGTCCCATGGATAAAGCGAAAATGTCGTTAACCCCATTATATACCTACAAGTCAAGATCCCATGAATTTTGGGATGTTCAATATTAATCACAAGCTGATCATGATGATTGATTATGGTGATAACAAATTGCTTGTCATAGAAATTATTGAGTATCCTCCAATGATGACACCAGCTATACCTACTATAATTGCTAAAAGAAAAAAATTCTTTTTTTCAGGCATGAGCTCCTTTATGGGATTTTAATTTTAAATGTATTTACAGGTTAATTATTGATAACGTACCAAGAAGGGCTTCTTCGATACGTACGGTCTCTGTTGCTTGACTTGGGAAAAAATTATAGACTTTGGAATTTTGCAACGAATTGATCTTATTTCCTAGTAATTCGTAAACTCCACGGTCAATTGCTCCGAAAACTATCAAAATTGGGTCTTTTTCTTTTTTGTACTCCTGAACCTGTTGTGGTGTGATAGTTTTACCTTTTCTTGAAGTAAGAATTGTCTTTCCATTCCAAGTTCTGATCAACTCATGAAGATTACTTCTTTCTTTTATCATATATCCCCAATATTGTTTTACTTCTTCTTTTGTAATCTCTTTAATTGAAAAGTTTGGATAACCTGTTTTGAATTGAACAGTCGCACGCTTTCCGATATCGTTTTTTCCAAAGTATGGAATCAATTCGTTAATTCCTATATCTACAAATCTTTTTCCTTTAAAGGGAACTATTACCCCCTCCCGAATATCTCCTGATTTAATTATTTTCGGATTGGCAGGAGTTACATGGCTAGGTATCTTTAATGGATGAAGAACTCCTGCATATTTTAACTCGTTTACTTTTGGAAATAATCTTTTTCTGAGAAATGGTGGCGTTTCAAGATATTTTAAAATGGTAACGAGAGTTGTTTTGTCTTGTTTTGAGCCGTTATCCTGGTAGATGTAAATGTAATTGACACCAAAAATTGCGCAAGCCCTTGCAATTAATGAGATCTTTCTTGATTTGTCTAAAAGTGTAGTTTCATCAGAGACACATGAATCAGGTATTGCAATTGAAAGATTCACTTGTTAACTCACAACATTTTGATTTTATGAAATTTATGAGTTTGCAGGATACTTTTCTTTAGCTGTTTTTGCATAAGTAGCTATTTGTTGAGCTGATACAATTTCAAATTGCTTCGTTGCTGTTTTAATGTGTGCCATACGTATGTGATCTGTACCTTCTTTGTCATCACTTGCCAAGTAAATTCCAGCTGTTGCTAATGCGGAAGCTTCATCTAATGATATCTCTGGTTTGAAAGTTTTTTCCAAAAAGTCTGTTACTTGATCTGAGTTTGAACCAATTGCCACTGCATCATATGAAATGTATGTTCCACTTGGGTCAGTAAGATACAATTGACTTTGTCCTTCACTGTCTACGCCACCAAGAATTAATGCTACTCCGAATGGTCTTACTCCTGCATATTGGGTAAATTGTTGACATTGATCTGCAAGATGTTTTGCGATTGTCTCTACATCAACTGGTTCATCATAAATTAACTTGTTACTTTGTGAGAAGAATCTGGCATTGTCTACTTGACTTCTGGCATCTGGAATGTATCCTGCTGCGGCTACTCCTACATGTTCATCTATCTGAAAGATTTTTTGTGCATTTTCTGATATTTGCAGTTTTCGTGGTTTTTCTTCTACTGCAATGACAATCCCTTCTTTGCTTTTTACACCCACAGCTATGGTTCCGCGACGAACTGTTTCAATAGCATATTCTACTTGATATAATCTACCGTCAGGTGAAAATACTGTGATTGCCCTGTCGTAACCTTGCTGTGCTGGTAGCATTTCGATTTTTTTGATTTGTACGTTATTATTAAGTCTAGCCTCATACTGTGACCGTGAAATATGATATAGAATTCTCAGGTCATCAAAATATTAGATCTCTCCATCAAAGAACTATTGAGATAACAAAAGATTCTACACTTACTCCTAGTGGTGATTGTATTATAGGTGTAAATGCTACAAGTGCATGTAGTGAAATTCCAGAAGAATTAAGAAAAAAACTACGAGATTCTAAAACGATAATAAAATTTACTATATCTGTAGGTGATTATGCCTTTGTCATCAATGGGAGAGGACATTCTGAATTATCTCTTACGCATACCCACGACATTGTAATTAGAAAAAGTGAATTTGTATGTCCTAGAACTCTTGCTGTAGACTGCGATAAAGCATCTGATTCTATTCCAAGAGAAATGATAAAATTATTACAAGATCCTAAATGTAAAGGTATTTTTTCAATTGAAGTGGATTAAAAGCCTAAAGGTTGAATGTTTCCATTAAGGGATAATCCACATTCCTCAATCTTTAATTCCAATTTTTTTATACAATCTTTTGGAACTGCAATGCAAAATGGAATGAATTCTCGTTCAACTCCGATTTTATTTATTACTGCATTTGCAAAGTCTTCAAATTGTTCTCTAGTTTTCTCTGAATCTAGCTCTTCACAAATTTTTGCTTCTCCAATGTTGTATGTGTCATTGTCCATATGATATGCTATTACATCTGGTTCATGAGAACCAATTTTTTCACATTTTTGAAAATTTCCATAATCTGCAGAGATAATTTTGTAACCATGTGAGTCATAATAGTCAATCAATCCTTTTACAAGCCTTTCATGCTCGGAATTAGTCATGATAATTTATTCTGAAATTACAAATCACATAAAGTTTAGTATTGTTGAAAAGTAAATAGCGTTTGAAACTTAAGGTCGAAAACGATTGTTATACGACGACAGCTTCTCTCGCTAATTATTGGTACTCAAAATATTATCTAATTCTTAGTATGTTCATCACGCACACACCTGCCTTTTGAGAACTAAAAGATGACTAAATAGTTTGAAAAATCACACATCATTAGCGTAATAACAAAATTTGCAGTTAAATCTAGTCTATCAAATCTCCCGTGACCCCAATGCCCAACATTCTCGTTTATGGGGGATTTGGTGGATCTTTTCTCAATTAAATTGAATTTTATAATGTAAAATGTACTTTTGACTATGGGATTAAAGTCAAAATTATTGGTTGTATTGCCTCTGGCGATATTTGCTGCTATAATTTTTGGGTACGGGATGTATAATACAATATGCAAAAATTCCAACTTAGACATATTCAATTGTTGATTTATTTTTGAATTAGATTTGGTAGAAAAATCATCACATGTTGTAAAAACCAATTTAGCATGAATTTCTTATGTTCTAGTGCATTACTCCCACCATGGAGAAAAAATCCCTTGAACTAACTGTAAATGAGGATCTAACTGATTTACAAGTAAAAAAAATTCGTGAGTATTTTCGTGATGTTCCGATCGATGAGATTCTTTCTGGATTAAAATTTGCAAAAAATAGATGGTCTGCTAAGGATGCCGGGATCTTAAAAGTTGGAAGAAAAAGTATCATACAAAAAGAAGTTCATTCAGTTACTACTGAACAAGCACAATGGAGATTAAAAAATTGGAAGATGATGATTGCAAATTATCGAAGACGTGGTTATAGTTATCCGACAATATCTAGAATAAAAAAAATTTTAATTCAAAAAAGCAAAAAGAAATAATTTTTTCTTTAATGTTTTTAGATTAAGGCCTCTCTAGCAGCGATTTCTTTTCTTAATTCTGCTGGAATCTCTGGGAATTTTGATTTTGCTTCTCCTTCAATTACTGAGTGTGCTTCTTCTAATATTGCAAGGGTTTCAGCATTAGATGAGTGTGTTGGTGATAATAACTCATCACTTCCAACTGCTGATCCTGATAGTACATCTCCTAGCATTTGTGAAAGATCTTGCATTGATGCGTTTGCTTCTGGCATTAATCCTCCTAGTGATGTGCTTAGACCTTTGATCACAGACATACATGGACTTAGTGTAACAACTACATCTCCTAGTTCTGAAACTGTGTTTAATCTAATCTGAATTTGTTCCATAGCTAATTTTGCTCCTCCAATCATGTTGTTCATTTTTCTAATTTCATGAAGTTCTGATGCATATGCTCTTGCATAAGCTACATTGTTTGTTTTTTGAGCCTCAACAATTTTATTGAAAACAAAATCATGCTTTTTCTTAAGTTTTCCATGAATAGAATCTAACTTTAAAATTTGAATCTCTAATTTTCTTTGCGCATCATCAATTTTGCTTTTTAGTGGGGTATCTGGTTTTACTTTGTCTAGAACCTTCTGTGACAAGTTCGTTTTGTTTGAATCTGTATTCCATTTTATCAAGTCTTATTTCCCCGCTAGTGCTTGAAAAATTTCTTTTAAAGAGATCTGTCACCTTAGGTATTGTCACTCCGGTTACACAATATGATAGTTACACTACCCGAACGTAAATGTGTAAATCTCAAATCCTGGTTTATCGATGTAAATTTCAAGTAGATGCGCTGATGCAATGTCGCTTTTTATTATGTTGTATAGTCCATCTTCTGAAGTATAAAGAATTCCCTCAGATGTAATGTCTAATCCCATATACTCTGAAGGAAGTAATGTCCCATCTAGTTGTATTCTAAGTGTAGCTGGGTTTGCAGTGACGATATTAACCTCCTTTGCATGATATGGAAGTTTTATGATTCCTGAATCTGATACTAGCTTCATACTTCCTTCCAAATTAGTCCATGTACCTTCTAGATAGAAATGATGTTGTTCTAACATTTCTGGCATTGTGTATGAAATATCTTGATTAGGATGAAATCCCTCTGAATTACCTAGTTGATTTCTTCCTTGGGCAAATTTGTATCCAAAGTATAACTCGGGCGTTCTAAAGGTAGAGTGCTCAAATTCTTCTAAATCTACAAGTTGTTGAGCTGAAGCTACTTGTAATCCAAGATTCATTGCCCTTTCTTTCAAAAGTTGTTGAATAACTTTCTCTGTTTCCTCATAAGCTCCTTCCCCAATGTGATCATATCTTATGTATCCTTCAATATCTGCAATGAATTTTCTGGGCCAATATCTGTTTTCAAATGCTTTCCAAGTCTCCCAATCATTATCTAGCACTACTGGATAATCTATACCGTGTTTTTCTACTGCCATTTTTACATTGTTTAGATCTTTTTCAAATTCAAATTCAGGTGAGTGAATACCAATAATTAACAGTCCGTCATCGGAATATTTCTCATTCCATGCTGTAATGTATGGTAAGGTCCTAATACAATTAATACACGAATAGGTCCAAATATCATATAGTACCACTTTATTTTCGATATCCTTTTCTAATTGCTCCGGAGTTGTATTGATGTATTCTGCAATCCCAACAATTTTTGGTGCTTTCTTAAATTTTGATTTATCAATTGTTGTAGTCTGCAATTGATTATCGTCATGAGTTGAATTTGGCTCAAACTCTGTCTCTAGAGTTGATAGCCATGCACTAATTCCTACAATTGCAACGATTATTACTCCTGCAAAAATTAAAGCTGTTTTAATTGAACTGTCCAATTTTGTCACCCTAATAACACCAATTCATTTAGAAGCGGAAAGTTTGCTATTAGCGCAAGTTGATTAGTAAAAACTAGGACTCCAAGAATAATGATAAAACTACCTAGGATTAGTGAGTAATATTTTAGATGTTTGCTCATTGAACGTATAACTCGGGTTGCTCTAGAAAAGAATATTCCCAATAGGATAAAGGGAATTCCTAATGAAAGTGAATATACTAATAATAAGTTAAATGCAAATGCTGGTGTAGTTGCTGCAAGTGTTAGAATAGTGCCTAAGATTGGCCCAACACATGGAGTCCATCCCGCTGCAAATGCTAGCCCAAAAACAAATGATAATGGATAACTTGCTTTGGTTCTTTTTGGAAAGAATTTTTTTTCAACATTTAGAATTTTAATTTTTGATGATAAAATTAAGAATAATCCAAACCCCACAATTATAATTCCGCCAATTTGATTAAAACTATCAATAAAATCAAATGCATTAGAAAGCGTACTGTTGATGATTACTCCTATTGTAGAAAAAACAACTGAGAATCCTACAACAAAAAATATCGTGTTTAAAATCACATTAGTACGATTAATTGTAATTGTTGAATTTCCATTTTTTTGTGCTAATTCTGATACTGTTGTTCCGGAAATGTATGCCAAAAATGCTGGAATCATAGGAAGAATACATGGAGCAACAAATGATCCTAATCCTGCAAGTGCTGCTACAGCTAATGTTACCTCAGTCATAATAGAATTTGATGTTTTTTGTTTTAAAGGATTGTTCCAAATCTATTCTAATTTCTAAGCGTTTTTATCCTATTGGAAAATCATTCCATTATGAATAAACGATTTATTATTGTAGGAGTTGCATTGGGAATAGTAGTTACAATAGCTGTTTTAGTAGGATCTCCAATGTTCGGTGGATTCGATGCATATCGATAATCAAATTACTTTGTATTTTTTTGCCGCCTTTTCTAGAATCTCTATAGCATAGTCAATCTGCTTATTTGAAAGCCATGATGTGATGGAAATTCTTAATCTTGCTCTGTTTTTTTTTACTGTGGGATACCTGATTGGCTGAGCAAATAAACCATTTTTAAAAATAAAATCACCAAATTCCATTGCTGTTTTTTCATTTCCAATTATTATCGGAATGATATGAGTTTTAGATTCTATATTGAATCCTGAACTCTTCAACCCTTTTACAAATCTATTTCGATTTGATTCAAGTCTCTTTCGATATTTTTTTTGATCTAGGTTAATTCTATCTAAGGAGTATTTGATTAACGATGAAGGCAATGCGGATGTATATATGAAGGATTTTGATTTGTTAATACAAAAATCTACCACCTGGTTATTTGATGCAACATAACCGCCAAATGACCCTAATGCTTTACTTAAACTACTTATGTATACATCGATTTTTTTACTGACTTGAAAATGATTTGCTGTACCTTTCCCATCTCTTCCCATTACAAAATCTCCATGAGCATCATCAAGAATGAGTATGGCATCATGTTTCTCTGCAAGTTCGGTAATTTCTTTTAAGTTGGCCAAATCTCCATCCATGCTAAAAATTCCTTCTGTGATGATAAATCGACGTTTGGAATTGGCTTTTAATTTAGTTCTTAGGTCTTCCATGTGGTTATGATTATAAATTGAAATTTTGGCTTCTGTTAGTTTGGATGCCTCAATAATACTAGCGTGATTTAACTCATCAGATAATATCAAATCATTCTTTTCGATAAGACTTGATATGACACCTAGATTTGTCATATATCCTGTTGGAAAGATTAATGATCTTTTTTGTGATTTGTGACTAGCTAATCTCTTTTCTAATTTTTCATAATCCATTGTGTTTCCAGAAACTAATCTTGAACTTGATTGCAGCTGCGAATTCTGTATTTTAGATGGAGGTATTCCCAAGTAATCATTTGAACAAAGATTTAGGAATGTCTTATTTTTGAATACAATTTCGGAACCTTTGATTTTTCCATATCTGAGGCGTCTTGTGAGATTGTCTCGTCTGATCTGTTCAAGACTAGATTCTAAATACTCAAATTTATGCTTCAAGCCCAATTTCTTTTATCATTTCAAAATCTTTCTCAGAAGGATTTCCGTTCATAGTCAAGTACCCTGATGTGATAATTCCATTTGCACCGCTTTGAAGTAGTTCTTTTCCTGAATCTGACAGTTTGGTTTCTCTTCCTCCTGATATTTTGATAATGGAAGTTGGCAACATAAAGCGCACTAGACTAAAAATTCTTACAATCTCGGAAATTGGTAAAGGAGTTTGTAATTCCAGTGGTGTGCCCGGAAATGGGACAAGTATGTTGATGGTTACTTCTTCTGGTTTTAATCGTGACAGTTCAATTGCTAACTCTAATCTCTGTTCACGAGTTTCACCCATTCCAATTATGCCTCCAGTACATAATTCTAGCCCTGCATTACGAGCAATCTCCAGGGTTTCCAATCTGTCATCGTATGTATGAGTAGTACATATTTCAGAAAATTTAGATCTTGCAGTCTCTAAGTTGTGGTTGTATCTTTTTACATTGAGTCCTTTTAATCTACTAGCTTGTTTTTGAGTTAAAAATCCCAGACTACATTCAATTGAAATTCCAACAGTATTGTTAATCTGTTCAATTATGTCACAAACTTTTTCAAAATCATTTTTTGAGGGTTCCCTCCAAGCGGCAACTAAACAATATGATTCTGCTCCTTCATCTTTTGCTTTCTTTGCTTTCGAGACTATTTCTTGTGCAGGTGGTAGTTGATATGTTTCGATTCCTGTATTATAAAATGCAGATTGTGAACAAAAATTGCAATCTTCACTGCATGCGTTTTTTTTAATATTGTTTAGTTGTTCAACATCTACTTTACTACCGTTAAACTCTCTTGTAATCTCATTTGCAGATTTTGCCAAAAATTTAAGGCTATCATCTGATATGTTAATCAACGTTCTAGCTTCATCTGTACTAATTCCAATGCCTGAGAATACATTTTCTTTACAGTAATTGATGAATTCTTGTTCCTGAAGCATGATGTTTTTTAAAAAATTAGATTAATTAAGATTTCCAAAATGTTAACCTGTTAAGACTTGCTGGGTTTACATTGATTTTTTGAATTTTACCTTCTTTATTGTAGATACAGTTCTATCTAGTAATGTTGTTAAATTATTTTCTGAGATTGCAAGTGGAGGTACAATCATGACTATGTTTCCAAGAGTCCTAAGATATATCCCGTTTCTTCTACCTTCATCAAAAAATAACTTATTGATGGAGGTTTTACTGGTTACGGGCGTTTTCTTTTTCTTGTTACTGACAAGCTCAATTCCCATTAGCATTCCTTTATGTCTGACATCTCCAACAAAATCTAAATTTAACAACTCATCATAGTATTTTTGAAAGATCTTTGATGTTTTTTTAATTTTTGATATAAGTTTATACTTTTCATATAGTTCTAAATTTTTATTTGCTACTGAAGCAGCTATTGGATTTCCAGTGTATGTATGTCCATGAAAAAGATGCTTTCTTTCATTGAATTCTCCAAGAAATGCATCATAGATCTTGTTTGAAGTTAATGTGGCTGCCATTGTCAAATATCCCCCTGTCATCATTTTTCCAAATGAAACAATGTCTGGAATGCTTTTTTGGTTTGTATATTCAACCATCGATCCTAGCCTACCAAAACCGGTTGCAATCTCATCTAGTACAAACAAAACTCCATTTTTTTTACATATTTTAGAAATTTTTTCCTGAAATCCAGTTGGGTATATGATGACTCCTCCAGCTACTTGTGCGCCACTTTCCATTATGAATGCCGCAATTTTTTCATCTACTGATAACTTTCTCTCAATTTTCTCTAAACACTCTTCTTCGTATTCTTTTTCTGAATATTTTTTTGGTATTCTGTATGTATTCGGAACATCAAATCTTAATGAAGAAAACAACTGTGACTTGAATTTTGAAAAAAATTCTGGAACGTATCCCACTGACATAGAACCTATTGTATCCCCGTGGTATCCGTTTACTAAGGTAGCAATTTTATTTTTATTCTTTATTTTTTTATTTATCCAATATTGAATTGATATTTTTATTGCTATTTCCATAGCAGATGATCCATTGTCTGAGTAGAAAACTCGATTCATTCCTGGAGATATTTTTACGAGTTTCTTTGCTAGCTTTTCTGATGGCTCATTTGTTAAATTAAACATAGGAGAGTGCTGAATTCTGTTTGTTTGTGTGGTCATCGCGTTGATCAATTCTTTCTTTGAATGTCCCCATACATTACACCACATTGACGAAACTCCGTCTATCATTTTTTTACCTTCATTATCTATTAGGTAAACTCCTTTTCCGCGTACTATTTTTGGAAAATTCTTCCATTCTGACATCTGTGTGTTAGGGTGCCAAACTGAACTGTTTTCTATCATTTGTTAACCTAGAATATTTTTCGGGTTAATAATTCTAAATTTGACCTCATCTATTCGTGTGTGAAATGCTATGTTTCCGTCTAGCTTTTATAGCTAAATTGCTAATTATATGTATAAAATATGAAAAAATTCAAGCATTCTAATTTAGATTTAGAACTTGCAAAATTGCGTTCTGAAAAAGAAAAATTAAAGAAAAAAGTAGACGAGTAATCGTCTCGTATTTTTTTACATAACATATTAAAATTAAATTTATTCTCAATATTTATGAGCAATATTTGGTTAGGCTCAATTTTCATAAAAAATGAAGGTGGCTATGAAATCCTTATTCGATCACTAAAACATTATAAAAAAAGACTAAGAAACATAGCCTCAACCCCTGAACTTCAAGATGCTCCAATGTTTAGGCAAGTTGTTGAACAAGAAGCGATGAAAACATATCCTCACATTGATGTACTTATAAAAAAAATTAATCAAAGCTTGACCAATAACGAGAAGTTACACGATTTAAAACATGATATTCCTTTACTTGAAAAATCCCTCGGCAGTTATTTTTCAGATCTTCAAAAATCAACTAAAAATAAAAATGATTATTATTCAAACTTGATTGTGGATGTAGATTCCTCAGAGGAATTAAATAAAGTAAAAAATGCGCTTGAAAAAATTAAAGAATTTGAATAAACATTAATCAATTACATTTAGTGTATTGCTGTATGAAATCATATTTTTTTACTGGTACTGACACTGATGTTGGCAAAACTGTAATTACTGCTGGTTTTGCTAGGGCATTTTCAAATCGTGGTTTTGATATTGGTGTAATGAAGCCTTTTGCAGCTGGAAAAATACATAACTCAAAATTTCAATCAGAAGATGCTGAATTACTTGCAAAAGCTGCCAAAGTTAGAGATCCTGAGGAATTAATTAATCCGCAGTTTTTTCCTATTCCTGCTTCTCCATACACTGCATCTTTGAATCTGAATGTAAATGTAAATTTGGAATTGATACATAGTAAATTTAAGGAATTAATGAAAATGCATGATTATCTTCTCGTTGAAGGAATGGGAGGAATTATGACCCCGATTCTTCAAAATTATTATGTTGCAGATTTAATTCGTGATTTTAATTTAAGCACGATTATTGTTACTAGGACAAAAATCGGAACAATTAATCATTCTATAATGACAATAGACAAATGCAAAAATTATGGTCTTGACATCAAAGGAATCATAATCAATAATTTTGATTATGATGGATATCCTACTTCTGAACTAAAAAGAGATCTTGAAAGTTTAACTGATGTTTCTGTTTTGGGTATAATTCCAAAGTTTGACACATTAGATATTGAATCTGTTTCAAAATATGTATCTGATAATTTTGATCTTTCTAAATTTTAATTCTTTAAAATTTTCAGTTGATTTGAACTGTGAGTTTCTGTAAATTTTTTAATTTCTTTAATGATATTAAATAACGTATTATCCTCAATACTGAATACCTTACAATTAAGATTCTTCTTTTTGTATAGTAAAAACCAGATATTTTCATTGATAGGTTGTATTCTTTGTAGATCATGTAATCTTTTTTCAAGATTAGATGGGGTCTGATTAGTCGGTATGTCGATTATTAGAGTATGGTTGGTTTCATTCTTTAATTTCTTTAAATTTGGAATAATAATGTCTATTTCAATTCCTTCGTGAATTATCTTTCTCTGACTGGGGAGAAGTAGTGTAGTAAGAAAATAGTGCATCATAACAGTGATTAAGACACTCATTTTTTCATCATCATTTATTTTTAATTCGATGAATTTTGAATTCAATTCATCTACAACTTGTGAAATCACATTTTGACTATTTTTCTGTAATTCATTAACTATCTTTTCTTCTCCAAAGTTTTTTACCCATTCATAAAAATTTTCTTTTATGATGGTGGAATTATCTTTCATCCTGATGAATGATTATTCATTGAATATGTATCTACGTTCTCCAGAGCCAACTGATGAATTGACCTCTGTTAGTACAAATTCTTTCTTAGGTTGTAACATTGAATCTGCAACTCCAAGTTTATTTTCATGAAGAGCTTCGTATTCTTCAATTGTAAGTTTCTTTCTTGGTCCTATTTCAGATTCCAAATTCATATCTTTAACAATCTCTTCAAACTCTTCTTGAATGACTCCAGAAAATACCATTGCACTACTTCCTGAACCGTATGAACCAAATCCTACTCTTTTACCCGATAGAGGAGTTCCTTTCTGATATTCAAATTCTAAACTACTTCTAAAACCAAGATATAGAGATGCAGTATAGAGATTTCCAATCATAGTTGATGCAATTAATGAACTGGCTAATTTTGATTCATAGACTTCTTGGTATTCTTCCGTTTTAGTAAACATCTTGGTAAATTCATGATCTTTTTCCATAAATTCTTGGTCTCCCAAAACCGATTCAATTGTTCCTCTTGGATCTTTTGGAATTGGTTCGGACATGCCGATTTTTTCAATTATCTTTTTCCACCTAGGTAAAGTTCTCCATTCATGTCTAACAAGATATGCTAACGCTTTCTTTCCCATGTTTGCATAAGGTAAATGCATGTTAAGGAAGTCAATATGATCTAAAATTGTTTCATCATCTCTTAATTTTATTATGCCTGTGCTAATGGCCTTTTTCTTGTAAGCTTCTAATGCTTTTCTAACTTGAATTAAGTAAAGCAGATTGGAATACTGTCCGTGTACAATCGGTGTTTCTTTTCCAAAAGGTCTGTAGAAATCATACTCATCCTTGATTGAAGTTGACGTAACTTTAGGATCAAATGCAAGAAGTCTAGGAGTATCATTTAACAACATTGCTACAGAGCCTGCACCTTGTGTCATCTCTCCAGATGAACCTAAATCGTATTTTGCAATGTCAGACACTACCACTAACGCATGTTTTCCTTCTGCTTCGCCCGCTCTTATCCAATTTGTATTATCATATAACGCATAAGATCCGCTAACACAAGCAAATTTTGTTTCAACTCCTCCACAATGCTCAAAGGCTCCTTGACCATAAACCTGTTCTAGCATTCCTATGACGTAGGAATTCATTGCTTTGGATTCATCAAACGATGATTCTGTTGATACGTATAATCTACCAATGTCTTCTGGTGATAGTTTGTTTCTCTGCATAATTCTAAGACATGCATTTGCAGCTAAGCAAGCTGGGTCTTGATTAGTATCTACAATCGCCATCTGTGAAACTCCTAATCCTTTTTGTAATTTGGCTGGGTCCAATCCTCTACCCCGTGCAAAATCTGCTGCATCCACGTACAGCCTAGGTATGTAGATGGCAATGTCATCAATTCCTGCTGCCATAAGCTAGCCTCTTGGTACTTCGAATATAAGGATATTGAGCTAAATGAAGATTACAAAATAGGTAAGTTTTGCCAAATTTTTATATTGAATTTAGTATTTTGATCGCAATTTTCTCTATTTTGCTAACTCTGTATCAAAAATTCTTTGAAAAACGTCATATGGTTGAGCGCCTCCGATTTTTGTTACCTTTGCATCAGGACCTATAACAAAAAATGCTGGTGTGCCTGTCAGTCCTAGTGATTTTGCGTCACTATTGCTAGAGATGATTTTTTGTTGATATTTCGCATCAAGCATACATTCACTCCATTGATCAATATCTAATTCAATCTGTGTGGCAAAATTGAGAAGATTTTCCGAACCTGCCCATCCGTTATTCTCACCATCCCAATTATTGTAAAGAATGTCATGATATTGCCAAAATTTTTCCTGTTCGTTCGCACAGTGCGCACCATGAGCTGCATTAACAGAATCTGGTCCTATAATTGTAAAATCCTTAAAGATTATCTTGACCTTTCCAGTTTCAACATAATTCTTCAGTATATCATCTTCTGTATCATGAAAGAATTTATTACAAAAAAAGCATTGATAGTCACCAAACTCTACCATTAAAACAGGGGCATTAGGATCACCTAGTATGGGGGACCCATTTGCAGTAAAAACCTCCATTGTAATCTCTTCATTAGACTCAGGAATATTCGCAGGGGTTAGCTCTACTTCCTGTGTGCCAATCATATTAAATGCAAAAAATGCAGCAAAAATTGAAACAGCTGCAATCCCAGCACCAATCCCTAGCGAAGGACCATGTAACACAAATTTTTCTGTTTTTGGATACATTTAGGCTTTTGTAATGTAAATAAATGGCTAATCTTTTTCAAAATACGTGAAAAAAATCTTTGTTAATGGATATGGCTCAATAGGAAGTAGAGTCACCTCTTTTATCAAAGATGACCCTGAAGTTGAAGTGATTGGGGTAGGCAAATATTCTCCTGATAAGGATGTGGAACTTGCCATTTCTAGAGGGCTGAAAGTTTTTGTCCCTGAAAAAAAAATAACTGAATTTCAAGACTTGCCAATATCTGGAACAATAGAATCTGCATTAGATGACTGTGATTTAGTCATTGATGCATCTCCAGGTGGTCATGGTTTTAAAAATAAAAAAAATCTATACGAACCAAGAAATCTTTTGGCAATTTACCAAGGAGGTGAGAGTGTATATGGTGACGAAGCTGTATCTGATTTATTATTTAACTCTCGAGCTAACTATGCAAAAGCATTTGGGAAAAAACATGTGATGCAAGGTAGCTGCAATGTAACTGGAATGGGTAGAATCTTACAACCATTAAGAGAAAAATTTGCAGACAAACTTGAAAGATTTGATGTTACTTTGATTAGGCGATGGGCAGACATTGAACAGACAGAAAAACAAGTGATTGATACTATCGAAATGACTGAAAATCCACATCATGGTGATGATGTAAAATCATACATGGGTAAAGATACTCCATTATTCTTACGTGCAATAAAAGTTCCTACTAGACAAATGCATTTACACATACTTGATGTGAGATTCAGGGACAAAGCTCCAAAACCCTCTGAAATCCTTGAAATTTTTAAACATGAATATGGCGTTGCAATTTTATGGACTGCAAAGGGAACTAAGGATGTTAGAGATTATGCAAGTACAATGAACTTTAATTTTCAAGATACTAACATGATTCACATTCATGCAAACATGATGGCCTCGATTGGTGATACAGTACAAATGATGTATTCTGATGATCAAACGGGAATCGTCATTCCAGAAAACCACATGTTAATGCAAGCAATGTTATTTGAAAAACCATATGAAGATGCATTTAGTCATACTGAAAAATTATTTCACATGGACGAAAAGAAACAAAAATTAGAAGAACATTTTTCAAAAAATTAATTTTTACTTTCGTCTTCAGTTGTATTTTTTTTATGAATTTTTTCCATTCTGATTCTTTCAGGAACATTTTTGTCTACTTTTTCTACCACAATTTTTACTCCTGCAATTTCTACTTTGTCTCCTTCTTTTGGAATATCATGTAATTTCTCATGCAACAACCCATTAATCGTTCCATAATCTTCCCCTTTTGGAATCTTTATTTTGAATACCTCATTGATTTTATCAATCTCTAAATTGCTTGTGATAATTAGAGTATCTTCTCCTTCCATGTGAAAATCTTTTCCTGGTAGATGATCTGTCTCATCCTCTATATCTCCTACAATCTCTTCAATTAGGTCCTCTAGTGTTACTAATCCTTCAACACCTCCGTGTTCATCGATTACAATTGCCATGTGTGTTTTTCTTCCTTTCATTTCTTTGAGCAATGCACTAACCATTTTTTCTTGAGATGCAAAAACTGGATCTCTGGAAATCTCTTTTAATTTGATCATCTTATTGTCATGTTCAAATTCTTTTAGAATGTCTCTTACATGAACAAACCCTACAATATCGTCTACGGATTCACCATAAATCGGAAATCTAGAGTGGGGGCTTTGATTGATTTTTGGTAATGCCTCAAAAAGCAACATATCTGCAGGAAGCATCATCATCTTTGTTCTAGGTGTCATTACTGAACGTAACGCTGTATCATCAAACTCTAATGCGCTTCTAACCATTCTGGATTCTTCTCCTTCTAAGGCCTTGTCTCTATGACCTTGATCAATTATTCCCATTATCTCTGCTTCAGTAAGTGCTGGAGGATGATAGTCACTTCCGGTAATCTTGATCATAATTCGTGTAATTCTTTCTAATATCCAAACAACAGGATATGTTACATAGCTAAATGCAATCAAAATCGGACTTGCGCGAAGAGCAACTTTTGATGCATTTGCATTACAATATGTTTTTGGTGTAACTTCTCCGAAAATTATAATTAAAAATGTCATAATTCCAACAGCTATGCCAAGACCTTCATCTCCAAATATCTCAATTGCAACAACCGTTGCTAGTGCAGAAGAACCAACGTTGACTAGATTATTTCCAAGGTTTACAGCTGACATCATCCAACCTGGATTAGATTTTAATTTCTGAAGTGCTTTTGAACCTCTTTTATGTTCTTTAACTAATCGTTCTACAGTTGCCTGACTAGTGCCTACTAGTGCAACTTCTAAACCACTAAAAAACCCTGATAGCCCAATTAATGCAGCAAGTGCGGCTATTTCAGCCCAGACATCTACCATATTATTCCTCCAAAATTATGAATAACTTCAAAGTTAATCATTTGTTTTTGATTTCACCATCTTACGAATAATTATTTCTAATCTTACTGATTTTTAAGGCTTGGCATGTGATCATGCATAAAGTATTGCTTTATTTCTTGGGGGGATTTGCAAATCTATTTTGGGGATTATTGTGATAATCTACAGGCAGCATAGCATCCTTCTGTCTACCTGTTAGAATTCCTACCACGACATCATCTTTTTTGATAATTTCTTCTTTGATTAATTTTTTTACCCCTGCAGGAGATGCTCCTGATGCCATTTCACAGTCAAATCCATTTAATCCTACAACTGACATTCCATCTAGCATCTCAGAATCTGAAACGGTTGTTGCAACTCCATCTGTGAAATCTAGAGCGCGTAATCCCTTTAGTATGTTTGCTGGTCTTCCAATCTGTATTGCAGTCGCTTTTGTTTTAGGTCTGATTCCTTTTTTATCTAAATCATCATAATACTCTTCAATTAATTCCACATTTGGGTTTCCGTTATTCCATCGTAATTCCTCTCCATTGAACTTTCCATTATACAAATCTGATAATGTACTTGCACCTTCTGCGTTAATTACAGCTATTCGCGGAATTTTCTTTATCCATCCCCACTCATATAATTCCATTATTGCTTTACCACAACTTGATGTATTTCCAAGTGCACCTCCTGGATAAACTATCCAATCCGGAGCATCCCACTCTAAATACTCTAAAGCTCTAAACGGAATAGTTTTTTGTCCTTCAATTCTAAATGGATTAATTGAGTTAACTGTGTATCCGTTGGAGTTTTTTGCATCTTCTAATGATTGACTTAATGCATCGTCAAAATTTCCTTCTACTTCAATAATTTGAGCGCCAAATTGATATGCCTGACTAAGTTTACCAGGGGCAATTTGACCTTTGGGTATGTATACATCACAGTCAATGCCTTCATTGGCTGCAAACATTCCGGCAGATGCTGATGTATTGCCTGTTGATGCGCAAACTATTTTTTTTGCATTAACCAACTTTGCGTGAGTTACTGCAGACGCCATGCCGTTATCTTTGAATGAGCCGCTTGGATTGTATCCTTCTGGTTGAAGCCATAAATTTCCAGAATGTAATCCTACAAACTCTGCTGCTTTTGACATGTGATAGGGTTTTGATTGCCTACCTTCTGAGCCATCAAGTGAAACAAGATACTTGGAACATTCTTCAAGATCTTCAGTATCTATTTGACAAAAATTTAATAATTCACGAAATCTCCAAACTCCACTTTCATTAAATATACTTCCTTCAGGATTCCTTCTCTTAAGAAAAGTTTCTTTGAGACTAGCGGGTTGTTTATTTTTGTATTTTACATCTAATAGATGACCTTTCTCACATTCTACTACCACACTGTTAATTGGATACTCTAAACCGCATTTGGGATCAATACACTTCAAGTATGCACTATCTTGCATTGCCAATAGGTTATGCGGTACTGATTTAAAGTTAACATTATTTGATTTGTAATTCTAAACTTATAGTCTGGATAATTTTCAATACTTTTGTGGTTACTAAAGACGAATATGTAAAAGGAATTTTAGAGCAGATCCTTGTTGCCTATAGTACCATTTCTGCTATTAAGGATAAACCCGGAACCTTAGACAATGTAAAAAAAGAATGGCTAAAAATTCATGGATTGCTCCTTGCATTACTGAATAAACTAGAATCCTTTGAAAATAAATCCGATCATTTTTTAGATTTACAATCCAGTTCCGAATATTATATTCAAAACTATGACTTTCAACGAGAAATCGACACCATGAGTCCTCTCTATTCTGACGATGTAGATAGATTAAAAAACATCAGAATAAAAGTTTTGGAATCTTTACATGATAAACATTTTATTGATAAAATTGAGTCTATTATTACCAAGCTTTAGGTGTATGGTGTGACTGATTCTAAAAAAAAATGTATTTTATGTGGATGTAAGGATCATAAATTGTTTGGATGCAACAAACATTTTTCCAAAAAATGTAGTTGCCATAATAATTAATCAGGATTACAAATTTTACAATTTTTTATATCTGTGAATTTTTTTTCTGCCAAAGAAATTGTTGAGAACCAGTGAAATTCCGTATCTTCATTTTCCGAGTTAGAAAATTTTTCTTTGTTAATTTCAATACATTTGGTTTCGTGAATAATTACTGATTCTTTGTTTTTAATTATCATGTAACCATAATTTGATTTTATTATATTTTCAAATTCTTCTATGTTGATAATCTTTACCATCTTATTCTTTCTTAATTTTTGGACCTGATCTCACATGAAAATTTATACAACATTTACACTCTTTTTTCCTACACTCATCTTCAGAAAAATGACCACAAATACCACATTCACAACTTTTTGCCATATTGTTAATTGTAATTTCAAGAATATAACTAATTTGAGTATTCTTTAACTAAATAACTACTCAAAATATGATTACTTTTTAGATTTCACTTTCTTTTTTGGTGCTTTTGCAGCTTTTGCCTGTCCTTGCAGCTCTTGTTCAACTTCAGCTGCTTTGTTATCTACCACTTTGATGATTTCTTGGATCAGACCATCTAGATCACTATCTGATGCTTCTGGTTCTACTGCACCTGCAATCTCGTTAATTGTATTTGATATTTCTGCACTTACTTGTTCAAAGCTTTCAGGATCTTCATACGCAGCTGCGTACAAATCTTTCAAATTATTTACTTGATTAATCACCTGATCTGTAAGGGTAACTCTGAATGATGTCCCGTTAACTATGACTTGTTTTGTAATCAATAACAGCTTTCGAAATCTAGTCCTTAAAACCTTTTTCACTTGGATTATAGTTAATTAGTATTGAAATTTTTTAAAAGCCCGACTAAAATACTATGTAATCCAATGCGGCAGCATCACTAATTAACGATGTATGCCGTGAGGCTACTACATATCCATTTTTTATCTCATTGGTAGGAATCCATCTGTTAGTTGATGTATAATGTCTTTTTTCAGTTAACTCTTTCTCAATTGCTTCAATGTCGCACTCTCCTTCTTCAATTTGTTGAGTTTCCAAATGTTTTATTGTGATCAAAATTTTGTTTACTTTTACTCTATCTCCAAACTTCCATTGAAGTGGTGGATGTTCATCTGAAACTTCGAGAACCTTGACCTTCATTTCTTTTTTCCCCATTAAATCTCGACTGATTAGCATCCGTTCATCTACAAATTCGTCAAAAGAATATTTCTGGCGGGATTTACTTGTCTCTTCATCGTCTGTAGATTGTAAAAGAGATTCGACTACATCATTTCTCAATGGTTTAGCATACATTTCCCTCTCAGAATTATCGTTATCTGCGGTTGGTGATTCTGATTTTTGTGTAGAAATATTATCTGATTCATTTTCTTGCTTTTTCATTAAATCCGCTAATCGCTTTAATTTTTCAAGAGTGTTTGAATCCGAATCACCGGAATTGTTATTCATACTATTGTTTCACTTTTACTATTAAAAAATGATTTGACTAGTACCCAGTATTGGCTCTAGGGGTTTTTATCTCAAATGGCATTTCATAATCTTTGAGATTAATTTTGAAACGTGTTTTTTCCTTCAAGCCATATACTTCCCCCTCATAAGTGCACACACAATCCATAATCTCATCTCCTTTATGCCAAACTTTGAAAAATTCACGTAATTCTCTACTTTCATACTGTCCTACACCGATCCTCTTTTTTGATAAAAATTTGAATGCCAATATCACATTTCTCGTTTTGTACACCTTGAAAGTTTCTGTCCATTTCAAACACCTGGATATCTGATCATAAGGAACTTGTAATGTATTGTTGGTTCCTGATTTTGCCTCGATAGTGAATAGTATTCTTTCTTGATTATTTACAGTCAAAATATCTGGTAGTGCTACACTTGGGGAACCTAATCTGAATGCTTCCCAATTTTCCAATTTGTTGAATCTCTTCACGATAGTATCTTCCCAATGATATCCTCTTTGCCTTCTAGTCCTTGCTATTTTTTTATTATTCTTTGATATTTGTTCTATTGAAACAGCTTGATTTGATGTTATGGGTATGGTTTTTGTTTTCATCTTTTGAATTCCACTAGGATCTGAATATAGAACTCTTGGTAATTACATAATAACTCAATGAAATCTAACGAATTTGCGAAAGTAGAATTCAATTAAATTTTATCTTAGGAATAGTATTTTTTGAAATTCATTAAGATTTATTTTTATAGTAAAGTTTTATGACATTTTCTACAACAACATCTGTATTGAGATCTATCTCTGTACTGACCAATAACAAATGATCATTTCCTAAATAAAAAGAAAATCTCTTAATTGTGTCATATTCATCTAATGTGTATTTTGTTTTTCCTACCCATTTTGAGATATTCTTTCTTGAATTCCAATTGAGAATTAATAGATTGACAAGTTCTTTTTCAGACCTTTCACTTAGTAGACTTTTTACTCCTTCACGCATACCGCCACCAACTTTTTGAGCCCATTGATCAAAAACTGCAGCGAATCTAATTTTATTATCGATTTTTAAAATATCTGAGCAAAATTTTTCGTAATTCATATTCTATGGTATGTTTTCTAAATTAATAGAGTTTTATTAACAATATAAAATCAATAAACCAAAAAGCCTCAGAAAGTGATAAAACTGATCCAAGAAATAGCAAAAAATTTCATTACTCTCAAACAGGAATTTTACAAAAATTATGCAGGCAACAGCCACATTCAGGAATTCTTGCCTTTAGTCTCCTCTGATTCATTTCCTATTGATAAAGAGCATTTACAAAAATTAATTGAATTTGCTGAATCAAATCCAATTTATCACAATTCTTTTGATATGGAACTAAATGATACTCCCTGTCGAATTTACGAGGGCGACATTAACGATTATTGGATTAACAGTTTGAAACATGATTCTAGCTACCAGCCATTTTATCCTACTTGGATCCTTTCTGGATATTTACTTGCCTTATCATCAAAAACCCTTGGGTATGAAAAATTAATTGATATTGGCTCTGGAGATGGAAGAATAGCGTATTGCGGAAGTATTCTCAACTTGACGTCTTATTCAATCGAAATTGATGAAAGTCTAATTCAACTACAAAATAAAATTCAGTCAAATGTTTCGCAAAGATTTCATCCAATGTGTAGTGATGCTATGGAATTTGATTATGACTCAATTAATTTATCTAAACCTGAGTTTTTTATTGGAGGACTACCTCAGCAAGGAGAAATGCTTGTCGCAAACGTTCTCACAAAAATTCAAAAAACTCCTCTTGCAGAAGAATCTGGATTTGTTTTAGCAGGAACACATTCTAAAAAACAATTTTCTGGAGATTCATCAAATGGTGGCTGGTCACAAATTATTAATGATTTTGGACTAACTGTGCAAGAAATACTTGAAGTACCTACTAGCTGGACATTTGATCAACAAACTGACACACCATATTATTTTACAAAATTTCAGTAATGTTGTGATACTTCAAATGAATAGTTTGACTTATTTTTTTTAATTTTTTGTAATATTACTTCTTGATTTATCTTAGGATTGTTAATTTGATTGAAATAACAGATCAATCGTATTTGTCCTTCAAATTCCACAATTCCAAAATACCCTTGGTCATTTTTTGAGTATTCGATAATTCTCCCAATGTTATTCCCTTTCCTTAGTGTGTTTGAACTTAGACAATTTTTACAAAATTTTAACGAAGGCCAATTGATTTTTTTGCATTTGATACATTCACTTACCATAAATTCTTCGTCGGTATAATTCTCCATAATTTACGACTCCAATAGTAATATCGTTGAAGATGTTGCAGCAGCAGACATATTGTGAATCAATCCTTTTTTTGGAGAATCTACTTGTCTTTTACCTGCGGTGCCTTGTAATTGTTGGACTATCTCAATTGTTTGTGCAATTCCTGTTGCACCTAATGGATGACCTGCTCCGATTAATCCTCCTCTTGGATTGATGATTTTTTCATTTGTTTTGATCATATTTTCAAGAAACGACATTCCATTTCCAAGATTAGTAATTCCAATACTTTCAAGAGCCATCGGCTCACATACTGAAAACGCATCATGTAATTCCATGACTTCAATATCTGAAGGAGACCATCCTACGGCATCAAATGCCATTTTTGAAGCTAAAGAGGTTGAATACATATTTGTTAAATTTGGATTGTTGGTAAAACTAGCAGAAATTGTTTTTTGGCCTATTCCTTGAATTTTAATTGGGTTATCTGTGAATTTTTTCGCTATCTCATTGTCTGCCAAAAGAATTGCTGATGCACCAGCACAAGGTCTTGAACAATTTAAAATTCTAAGATCATCTGTTAATCTCTTTGAAGATAACACATCCTCAACACTGATGACTTTGTCTGAATATGCATTGGGGTTATCTCTAGCATTTTTGTAATTTTTTACAGATACAAGCGCTAGTTGCTCATCATTAACTTTGTTTACCCGTTTGTATGCACTAGTAAAAATGGATGCCCAAAAAATTGGATGTTTGAATTCTCCTCTTGCTTGATCCCATTCCAAAATTTGACCTGGACTATCATGTCTGTCTCCTCCGATAACTAAGATGGTTTTTGCAATTTTTGAGTTAACATGGGCGGCAGCTGAAACAATAGCATTTGTTCCAGAGTTACATAGACTTTCCACTGTGTGAGAAACATTTGGCTCGATCCCTAGTGTTTCTGAAATTATTGCTGACAAGTATTTTGAATTACTGTTTGTGGAAATTAAAACCCCGTCAATTTCTTTTTGTGTTAGATTTTTAGTGTTGTCAAAGAGGTTTTTGACGGCACCTACCATCTGTTCTTCAATAGAAACATCTTCTGTAGTAAATTTTGTACTTCCATGCCCTACGATACTAACGTTATTCATATCCTATACCAGAAAATGTTTTTGTTAGTGTTTTAACGGAATCATGAACTTCTCCAACTGGATTAAATTGTAAAATTGGATGAGTTACTCCTGAATTTGTGAATTCCTCAATTTTTTTTATTCCGTCATTAGGAGTTCCACAAATAGTTAGTGCTTTCAACATCCCATCAGTGACTAATTCATGATTAGATTTTAATCCCGATATTTTGAATTCATCATAAATATTGTTTACTTCATTAGCGAATCCATTTTTTTCTAGAAATTCACGATAAATTTTCCCAACTGAGACGTAAAATGCTAATGTTATTTTTGCCCTCTCAATAGCTTTTTCTGCGTCGTTATCTATGGCGGTAATTATTTGACAACCGACATCAATTTTTCGTTTCGATTGAAATTTTTTGATTGTCTCTTTTAATTCATTTAGGGGTCTTAGGTAAAAAATAACTCCATCTGCTTTATCCCATGCAAGTTGAGTCATTTTTCGATTAACTGCTGCAATATAGATGGGGATTTTTTCTCGAATTGGTTTTACTAAAAGAGTAAATCCTTTCAAATTAAAGAATTTACCTGTAAAATCTATTTTCTTTTTTGACACTACCAAATTTATGATGTCAATATATTCACTCATTCTAGATAGAGGATTTTTAAAACTGCCTCCATGAAAATCCTCTACTATTGGAACGCTGCTGGTTCCTAACCCAAGTATTAATCGACCTTTAGAAATTGTATCCACTGTTACTGCTCCCATTGCTATTAGTGCCGGACTTCTAGAATAGATGTTGATGATGGATGACCCTATTCGTGCATTGTTTATTTTCTGTGAAGCCATGGTGAGCATAGAAAAATTTTCCATTCCCCAAGTTTCGGGAATCCATACCGTATCTGGACTGTGCTTTCCTATGATAGTAGCACATTCCATTACTTCATTTATTGATAATACTGAGCCTAAACTGTAAGAAATACCCATGTTTAACAAATAATTGAATCCTATTCTAGTTTATCTCTTTTAGCATTAGGTAAATAATCATTGAGGCAGAAGATTATGAAATTGAAATCACGAATATAGGCAATGTCAATTCAAGAATTTAAAGAAAATAAATCTGAAAAAAAAACCTTTTGGCATTATGCCACTAAGTACGCAGCAGCTGTACAAGACGATGAATCGTTTGTTAACGAAATGGCATACATGATGGTAACTCTACACCGAACCGGAGCTTAATTTTTTATTATTTTTTTAATCCTTCCAGAACAATCTTCCATATCTTTGAATGAGTCAATGGAATACCATTCTACATTTTCAAATTTTGTTATGTTTAATTTTTGCTCTTTTGCATATTTTGGAAATGTTGTTTTTTCAATATCTCCTTTAGATGGGAGATCTTTGAAAATTTTATCAGAAAAATGATATATTCCTGCGTTCATCCACAAATTTTCTACTTGTTTTTTTTCTGAAAAATTAATAATTTTATTATCTTTTACATCCAGAATACCAAATTTCGTCTTTAATTGAATTGATGCAATTGTATTAGTTTTAGATTTTAGTTTGTTAATATTGATGTTTGTTATTACATCTCCATTTATTACAATGAATGATTCATTTTTAATCCATTTTCTTAATTTTTTTATTGCACCTCCAGTACCAAGTGGTGTTTTTTCTTCTGAAAATCGTATTTTGACTTGCAGATTATTTTTTGTGTCTAGAAAATTTTTAATTTGTTCAGTTCTATATCCTGTACAAATAATGAATTCATTGATGCCGTATTTTTTCAAATATCTTATTTGCCATTCAATTATTGGAACATTGTTGAGTGGAATTAGTGGTTTAGGAACATAATCTGTTATGGGTTTGAGTCTTTTTCCTCTTCCCCCTGCAAGTATCACTGCTTTCATATCTTTTCTAATTCTAAATTACATTCAAACTTATCGCAATCCTAGGTGCTATGAATTACTTAATTACTAGAATACTCATATTCTCATACTGATGGGGGCATTTGATTCTGATCTTTATCAAGAGATCAAAGATGAACTATCTTATTTTGGATTGGAAAAGACTGATGCTGAAATTTATCTTACATTATTAGAATTTGGTCCATCTACTATGAGTGAACTTGCAACAAAACTTGAAGTTGATCGCGGAAAAATATATCGTGCAATGGAGCGATTACAAGATTTGGGAATGGTAATCTTGCATAATTCTAAAATCACATCTTGTGAAGCAGTCAAACCCGAAGAAGCATTTATGATGATTATAGAGAAAAAAAAGACAAAAATTACAGAATTGAAACATGCTGCAAAAACTATTGAAAAAGAATTAGAACAAATAACTAGACCGACTATGTCTCAAGCAGCATCTGCATTCTCAATTATTGAAGGTAGAAATAGCATTTATGCAAGAATTGGAAAATTAATTCAAGATGCTCAAAATACTGTCTATCTAGTAACTACTGCTGATGACCTATCAAGAATGTTTCAAACCGCAATTCCTGAAAAAATCAATCTTGCAATTAAAAAAAATGTGAGTATCAATATTGCAGTAGATGCTAACTCGGGCATATTACAAAATCTTTCGAGTCAGTACGGCATATCCAATATACGGATTGGGACTCTTCCATCTAAGAGTCGTATTATTGTAGAAAAAAAAGCACATTTGCTCATGTCTGGAGCAATAAAAGAAACAAACTCTCTAACTGAACAATCTGAATCAATTCTTTATTCAGATTCTTTAGAAATGATAGAAAATATGTTTAGTCTATGTGAGCAAATTTGGAAGAAGACAAAAACTACAATCGTAAGTTAATAATTTAATTTCCAAATACTGAAATGCCAAAATAATATCCTGCTAGAATTACTCCTGTGCTATACACACAGGATCCTAAAAATGTGAATAATAGAAATTTTCCAATATTCATTTTTAATAATCCTGCAGGAACTGAAATCATCTCCCTCATGACTGGAACCATCCTTCCAAAAAATACTGTTTTGTCCCCATGTCGTTCAAACCAACTTTCAATTTTGACTAATTTTTCTTCAGAAATTCTAGCATATCTGAGGTATTTCAAAAGTGCTTTTCTTCCCAAAAAATATGCTACAAAATAAATCACAGTAGAACCAATTGTCGCACCAATACCTCCAACAATTCCTAGTATTATGACTTGCAATAATTCCGCACCACTTTGTGATGCTATGTATCCTGCAACTGGAAAAATTGCTAATGTGGGTATTGGTGGAAAAACAGTTTCAATTAATGCTGCTAAAAATACTCCTAAAAAAAGGTGCTCTGAAATTAACTCTGTAATCCATTGAATTAATGATTCTATCTCATTCAATTATTTTCCTGTTCCGTCAGATAATAATGAAGTTCTGTATAGCATTCAGTACAATACTCTTGGTCATTGGTATGTTCACAATCACGTACCTTAGATACTTCGGTACCGCATTTGGCACAAATCGGCATAAATCATCTTTTTTTATGATTTCTTTAACTTTATGGCACCTAATGCAGTAATGAATGCGCCTGCTCCAAATAGAGGACCAACTTGAGATATCACACTTCTTTCTTCAGCACCAGCTTCTACTGGTGAAGGCATAGCTAACACAACTATTCCTCCAATTATTATCAGAATTCCTGCAATAATGATTAATCCGCCCAATCCCTTGGAAGGTTCTTTTCTAGAAATGAAAAATGCAACAATTGGCAAAATTATTGATGGCATTCCAAGACCGACTCCGCGAGCCATATGATCAAATGGTAAAAATCCTACACGATCTTCTGACATCATACCCGCAGCAACATCTGCGGCATAAATTACAAGCAAGCCTATTGAAATTCCTGCTAAAATCATCGAAACTTTTAGTGCCATATCACGCTGGCCTTATTTGTAATTAATAAATCTATAATGATTTTTAATTATTTTTAACACTATGAATTCTTAGGTAGTCTCACAACAAAGGTTGTGGGATGATTTTTTACACTAATACTGCCATTATGCTGTTCTATGATATTTTTACAAATTGATAATCCGAGCCCGGTACCAGTTTGTTTTGTTGTAAATAATGGGTCAAAAATCTTTGGTAAAATGTCATTTGGAATTCCTTTACCTGAATCTTCTACTGCCACCATTACATCAGCTCCGTTGTCCATTATTCTTACATTAACTGTACCTACTGTGTCTGTTGCTTGAATAGCATTCATAATCAAATTAGTAAAAACTGCTTCCAGTTTTCTTTTATCACAATAAATTCTGGCATCATTCTGTTCAATATTTATTGTTACATCATTCGGAATTATGATGTTATCTTTTGACATTCTAATAATATTGAGAATGGATGTTGGTTCTAAAGTTAATTCTGTGGTTCTAACAAAATCCAATACATCATCTACTTGATGAGACATTCTTTCAATCGCTCTTCTTAATTTTCCATAATACTGCAATTTTTCTTCAATTTTCATTCTTGGTTTTGATTCAATGATTTCAACTACGTTTTTTATTGTGGATAGTGGATTTCGCAAATCATGGGCCATTCTTGACGCTAGTTCTCCTATTACGGCTAGCCTTTCTGATTTTTCTAACTCTCCTGATTTTTCATCCACTTGTCTTGCTAATTGATCCCTGTGAATTTCTATCTCTTTTTCTTTAACTAATACCTTCTCCAAATTTTTTCTAAGGTCTATTGTTAATTTTGCATTTTGTTCTTTTTGTTTTTCTAATTCTTTATTTTTTCTTTCCAGTTCTTCATTTTTCTTACTTAACGATGAAGCTAATTCTTGTAAAAATAATATTTTCTCTTTAACGTCTGTACTCATTTTCTTTTCTTTATTGAAAAGTTCACTTGATTGTTGAGCTAATTCCTTAATGAGGGATTCTTTTTCCTCCATTTCAGATTTTGCAATACCTAATTCATAATACGCCTTTGCGGTTAATTCTGCTAAATTTTCATTAGGGATTTCTTCTTTTGGTACCTGCAATATACTCGATTTAATTTCTGAAACTTTTCCTATTATCCTATGTTTGTTGTATTCAAACACACAAATTTTTTACGATAATTTATGTAAATAATCCAAATAAACTGAAAATAATATCTCCATAGAATAATTGAACCAGAAATCCTCCTAAAATAAACAACATGTAGGGAATACCGGGAGTGACCCATGTGTCAGGTTTGCTGCAGAATTTTGCATATTCTGCGTGTTGAAGAGATAAATTCAATTTTTTCATTTTTCCTGCCTTTTTTTCAATAGAAAAGCAATACTTTGGATTTGATGCTTTGTATCCAATAAACATCGCAAGAATTCTTCTACTTTTTGTTTCCGAAAACCCCTCAAAAATATTCTTTTTTTGAGCAATTAAAATTAGATTTCTTGAAAAATTAACAAACATTGGAATAATTGAAAAAATTACGGCATTTGTTAAAACAGTAAACGGACTGATCATATTTTCCGAAAGTGAAATCTGTGGTGCAAGTATTGCCAAAGATATTATTGCAAATGCATCCGCTCCACCAAACAATCCTAATCTCCAGATAAGTAAAACAAATGGAGCAATTATTAATGAAATTGCCATTAAATAGATACTATCCATAAAATCTGGTTCTAAAAATAATAGTGCAATTCCAGAAATGCTAAACACAATCCATATCAAATCATTAATTTCTCTTTTAGTAACATCTGTGTATGATGCAATTCCTAACATAGTTAAAGCCAAGATGATTCGAATGTTTGTAATTTCTATTAATGGCTCGAACATTTTTTCCCCATCCTATGTAATTTGGACAATTTTTTTATTTAATAACAAGCTTGTGCGAAGAAATAAACTGAATTTGGTACTAAAATAATAAAAATTTGTGGTAGTTTTCAAAAGATCTACCATTAAGCATTCAGAACTTTTAGTGGCTTTGCTTTCTTCCAAAGGTGCTGGCAAAGACTGTGCATGTTGTTTATCATCTCTGCAGAATTTGTATACAGAATTGAGTCTGTGTCTTCATTAAGATCCATTGTTTCCTTTATTGATCCTGACATGATGAGTTGTCCTTTCTCTTCAACAATTACTCTGCTTTTGGATGGTAGTTTTCCTATCCTTGTCTCTTGAGCGCCTAGTCTGTCTATCAGTGGTATGATGTTGTCACTTTCTGCATATGTGAGAACCTTGACTGTCCCTCCATTCTTCTTACAGAGTTTTATCTTCTCAGGAATTGCAGTATGATACATTCTAAGTACATCTTCTGCGGTAGTCATTATGTAGATGGTTTTTGATGACTCTTGGATCATTTTTCCAATTCTGGAATATATGTTGGAACGTCCTTGTACGATAGAGATTGAAGAAACTTCTGAAATCTCTTCTGGGCGTTTGAGTTCTTTTAACTCTGCGATAATTTTTCGTGAGAGCTTTTGCATAGTTGTTACTTCGTCTTCTTTTCGTTGAATTACCGATGTGAGTGCATCAGATGGTGCTACTGCTTCGCAAATTGTTGGATTAGAAAATGTAGTTGTAATCAAACCCATGTCTCTTAATTTGTTAAGAGAGCGATATGCCTTACCTCTATCAATTTCTAATTTTGTCGAAATCTTGCCTACAGTTAATGAACCTATTCTTAGTAGGCCCAGGTACATCTTTGAATCGGTTTCATCCAATCCAAAATATGACAATTCTGTAGCCAGATTTGATTCTGTACTCATTTTGTTTGCCTCCATTCAAAAATTGTCTGAATTTTTTGTTGTTTTTGTTGGTTGTTGTTTGTCGTTATGACCATTTTTCCCAAACTAATGATTATTTGGATGGTTATTTCCCCTAGTATGTAATTTTTTGAACTGACATTTTATTCATCTATAGGTTGTAGAGTCAGTTCTTCATTAATCTCTTCAACCTTCTCTATCATATTAGTAATTGTTTCACTATTTTGAAAATCTACCATATTAAAATGACCCATCTTACGTTGAGGTTTTGATTCTAATTTATGATACATTTTCAAAAAAATATTTTTTTGTGAAATTTTCAATGGTTTGTATTTTCCTTGAAAATTTTTTGGTCCTAGAATATTGCACATTATTGTTTGATAAATTAAATCTGTATCTCCTAAATCCAATCCCAAAATTGCTTTCAGGTGTTGTTCAAATTGAGATGTTTTGCTAGACTGTAATGTGTGATGACCCGAATTATGTACCCGTGGCGCAATTTCATTAATTAAGATTGAATCATTTTTTGTAACAAACATCTCTATTCCAAAAACGCCTGCACCCTTTAACACATCCATTGTTTTGATTGCAATTTCTTTTGCTTTTTCTGATATTTTATCTGGTACTCTAGCTGGTGCTATCGTCATCTTTAAAATATTATCTTCATGAATATTTTCAACTACTGGAAATGTTTTGATCTCTCCATGTGTGTTTCTTGCCGCAATTACAGATACTTCCATTTTGTAATCAACAAATTTTTCTAGGTATGTGGGTTTTCCTTCAAAGTAATTAATTGCATTTTGAATTTCACTTTGATTGTTTATCTTATAATTCCCTCTGCCATCATATGCATCCCTTCGAATTTTTAACAATGCTGGAAAACCAAATTTTTGTAAATTATATTCCAATTCCTCTTTGGATTCTATCTTGATAAAATCCCCGACTGGAAGTTCGTTTTGACGTAAAAATAATTTTTGAGTATATTTGTCCTGAATAATTTTCAGAGTATCTGGTGATGGGTTGATTATTACTTTAGATTCCAAAGTTTTTAGAACCTTGCTATTTCCAGATTCTATCTCATATGTCAAAACATCTGCTTTTTCTGCTAATTCTTGAATGGCCCTCTCATCTTTGAAATCTGCGACTATCTGTTCAGCCCCCACAATTGATGCTGGACAATTCTCAGTAGGATCAAGTACAATAACTTTGGAGATTTTTTCAGGAATTTTGTTTGCAGCTTCTGTGAGCATCATTCCAAGCTGTCCGCCGCCTATGATCCCAAGAATTACTGCCATACTGTTTTCCTAATTAATCGACTAAAAATAGTTAATGCTGTATTACTGTTAAATTACTTTGGAAGATTTCCACATGAGTTCAAACAATAATTCCATTGAAGAAATCATTGCAGTAGAATCAGTCCACATGGCTGATGAATCATCAGGTCTCTTATGATTATTTTTGGTATAGAATATGATTTCTTTTTTATCTTTTATTACAAAACATGTTTTTTTATCCATATCTTTAGTAATTTGTTTTAATTCTTTATTTTTTATCTCGTCAAAAACATATGAGGTCTTATCTGTACATGTTGTTAAAATTTTTATCTTAATATTTTTCTTATTGATTTTATCAAAATCATTAGAATGATATAATCTTAGATGATCTTTTTCTGAACCTATTAAAAGAATCTCATGCTCTGTGGTGTCGAGCATTTCAATTAATTTACTTTTAATAGGATTTGTTCCTTGAAGCATCTGAAACTTGTCTTCATGATTGTCTGATTCATTAGAAAGGAAATTTGGAATCTTTTCCCAAATATTCATGATGTCTTTTTCCTGTTGTTCTAAGCTCTTTATCCGCTCTTTTTCTGAGTTTACCAATGTCTTCATAGCTTTGTCTACGGGCAATGCTGAAAATTTTATTGGGTGCTCAAATGTTGCAGAAACTATCCCTCTGCTCTGAAGAGTTGATAAAAGATGATATGTTTCAGTTCTTGCAATTTTTAATGCTTTGCAAACTTCAGGTGCAGTTTTTGAACCGTATTTTCCTAAAAATATGTAAACTTTTGATTGATTGGGAGTTAAATTGAATTTTGTTAGATTTTCCTGTAATTCGTCTACTTTGATTTTATAATCTTGATGTAGGGATTCTGTACTATCAAATATGGTGATCTGTTTTTCAGCCAAGTTCATTTCTGATCGATATTGGGATCCTAATATTGTGCCAAGGTTAAGATCTTTTGATTAGACTGATCGGATATCCGATCAAAATAGGCACAGAATCAATTTTTTACAAAAATTTAGGCATAAATTATCGTATTTTTTCATGCTTATGCATTATCAGAGGTAAAAAATTTTGATCTATATGCCTAGATTGTTTTCGGGCAGTATAGATAATAACATCAAAATCGCCTTTCTGATTTGTGAGTTATAGCAAAAAACCCCTTGTAGGCATCATTATGGGTTCTAGTTCAGATAGTAGAATCATGCACAATGCCGCTGAAATTTTAGAAAAATTTGGAGTAAAACACGAAGACCAGATTGTCTCTGCCCACCGAACTCCTACTAGATTAGTTGAATATGCAGAACATGCTGAAAAAAGCGGTTTTAAAGTAATAATTGCAGGGGCTGGAGGAGCCGCGCATCTTCCAGGAATGATTGCTTCCCATACTATTATTCCTGTCATTGGAGTTCCAATCTTAGTTTACAATGATAAACACGACCAAAAATCTGAAAAATCCAAGTTTTCAGCATTTGGCGGCCTTGATTCTTTATTGTCAATATCAGAAATGCCCACAGGCTCACCTGTGGTTAGTGTGGGTGTGAATAAATCTGCAAATGCAGCAATTTATGCTATGAAAATCCTTGCAAATCAATATCCTGATTTAGCTAAAAAATTGAAAAATCATAAAATTGATCAATACAAATCTGTTCTAAAGGAATCAGATGAATTAAAAAAACACGGATTGAGTAAATTTGTTAAAAAAAAGTTCAAACAATCAAGTCATTAACTTAAACTGAATGTTTTTTCTTTTTAGATGATCAATTAGTTTATCTGCACTGTCTTTTCCTTGGGTTTCTAAACTAAGTATTACACCTGCAGACCCTGCATTAATAGCAGAACTTAATCTGTCGTGAACCACTTCTACAATGTTTGCATTTGCAGATGTAATCTCATCAACTACTTCTTTTAATGCTCCTGGTCTATCAGGTAACAGTATTGACATTTTTAATAATCTGCCCACTGCAGCTAGACCCTTATCGACAATTTGTCCTAATAGATACATATCAACATTACCGCCAGCTAAAATTGTAACTATTTTTTTTCCAGGGGATGGTTTTTTGTGTAAAAGATATGCTAGTCCTACAGCTCCTGCTGGCTCTACAACAATTTTTGCTCTCTCCATTAACAAAAACATGGCCTTGATGATCTCAGCATCATTAACGAGAACTATGTCGTCAATCAATTCTTTGATAATTGAATATGTTAACTCTCCTGGATTTTTTACTGAAATACCGTCTGCAATTGTTCTATCTCCACCTTTGGTTACAATCTTTCCATTATTCACTGATTCCTTCATAGCTGGAAATGATTCTGATTGAACTCCAATTACCCTTACTTTTGGATTCTTTGATTTTATTGCAATTAGAGTTCCAGCGGCTAGACCTCCTCCTCCTATTGGAACATAAACTTCGTCTACATCTGGTAGGTCTTCTAATATCTCTAATCCTATTACTCCTTGAGCAGCAATAATTTGAGGATCATCAAAAGCATGGATGATTTTTGCGCCTGTTTGCTTTGAAATTTCTTGAGCTTTCTTCCAAGCCTCATCATAATTTGCCCCTTCTAAAACAACTTTTGCACCATATCCAATAGTTGCAGCTACTTTAGCTGGTGATGCATTTTTTGGCATAACAATAGTGCATGAAATTTTCTCTCTATATGCTGCAAATGCAACTCCTTGTGCATGATTTCCTGCAGATGCAGCAATCACTCCGTTTTTCTTTTCATCATCACTTAGTGATTTGATTTTATAATAAGCACCTCTAATTTTAAACGAACCTGTTTTTTGTTGAAACTCTGATTTTAGATAAATTTCTGCACCTGTCATAGAACTAAATGTTGGTGAAAATGTCAGTGGTGTTTTTCTAATATCTGAACCCCGCATGGAGTTTGCTTTTTGAATTTCTTCATATGTGGGATTCATGAAAACTATTCGCTTAAATCATCTATATTTGACTTGTTCTCATATCGCGTGCATATTGTTTCAAATTTTATTGATATTCTAAGAAAATCTTTTATACTTTGAGCAAACCGATCAGATCAAGTCGTGAGGATCAGCTCTCCCCTTTGAGGAAACCTCGCCTCAGTTTGCTGATCCTCCGATAATTATTTTCTAAATAATCTGACATAAATTAATTTTTGGATATAATTAGCAAAAACTGTTCAAGTGTTTGAATAATACCTTGTTTAGTTTTCTCTGAAATTTTTTTTGGATCAAATAATCCTTCTTTAACATTATTTTTTACAAATTCCAAATCAAAGGTACAGAGAGAACCTTCTTCTCCGGCAATTAATTTTGTATCATCGATTAAAACTGGAGATGTTTGATATGTTTCTAATAAGAAACTATCCAATTCATTAAATAATTGAGTCTTTTTATTGGATAATTCTTTGAAATTTACATCTGTTTTTCCTTCAACTTCATTGTAGATTTTCTCTCTTAATTCATCATTGTCATAAAAAATTTCAAATAAGTTCTGATGTGTTAAATTAGTATATCCCATTTCTTTTAGTTTTGATAAAACAAACTCATCGCCCATCTCTGAGAGTTGAATTTCTTTATCTTTTGTATTGTCTATCAAATCTGCAAGCTCCTTTTGGATCTTTATTACTCGATTATCCGGTCTATAGTATAATAAAACATGAAATTGTATGGATAAATGTCCTGAAATTATATAATTTCCAATCTTTGTTTCAAATTTTGTAAATATTCTCCTAACATCTTCATTATTTGATATTGATATATCTTGAATTTGCCAATTTTCAAGACTTTCAGTAATTTTTTTGTAATAGTCACTTATCTTTTTAGGATCAAATGTTGATTGTTCGGTGATGGTGCTATCGCCAAGCATAACTTTGATTTTTACTGTATTGGTTAATTCTTTAATATGCTCTAAAAATGAATTCTGAATTTGTTCATTAGTTTGGTTTAATGATTGAATAAATTCATCATTTGTTCTATTCCCTAGCCTCATTATGATCCTTTAGTGTATACTACATTAAATCTTTCAAGAACATTGTTTTAAATAGAAAAATCACTGTTATTCATTATTGGAGATTGAAAAAATTGTATGTTGGAATTGCAATGCTGAAATTGTTCAATATTTCAATGATAAATATAAGGGAAAACGAGGCAGATGCCCTATCTGTGGAGTGGATTTTCCATTAGAATAGGTGATAGTTTATGTCAAAAAAAGAATATGATGAACAAAATTCCGATGAATCAGAACAAGGTTCTCCAAATGTGGTCGATATGCTTCTTAGCAAAAAAAATGAGCTAGTAGTAGATTCTGAAACTTTGATCAAAGAAACTCAAAAGAGAGTTTGGGCAGCATTAAAGAAAGGATATGAGTATTCAGGTAGTCCTGATGAATCTGATGCATTTTTGAGAAAACATGTGTTTTCTAGAATAGACATGGTTGTTTTGTATGTGGATTTAGTGGGTTCTACTACTATGACTCTGGAAATGCCAGAAGACAAACTTGCAATAATAATTAGCTCTTTTGCTCAAGAGATGGCCTTTGTCATTAGGCAATATGATGGATATGTGTTAAAATTTGTCGGTGATGCAGTTATTGGTTATTTTGTTGCAGAAGATAACTCTCTTCGAGCATCTGATAATGCAATAAACTGCGCTAAATCCATTATCACTGTTATAGAAAAAGGAATCAATCCAATTTTGAATCAATATGATTATCCCGATCTTAAAGTAAAGATTGGAATTGACTTTGGAAAAAACATAGTAATTCGATATGGTGCCGACGAAAAGAAATCACGTGTAGACTTGATGGGTCCTCCGATGAATATTGCTGCAAAAATACAATCACTTGCTAAACCAAATCAAATCTTAATTGGTGATGATGTGTACTCAAGAATCCATCCAGCTTCTCAAAAGTTTTTCAGTGAAGTGATATGGAAAAACCACGAGTGGAGATACAGAAGTAGAACCACTGGAAATATTTACAAAGTATATCAACATCACAACTAAACTGTAAATCTATCTGGACATTCTATGTGTTCATAGTGGTGTTCTGTAAATTTTTCATTAACCACATAAATAACAATTTTATGCAAATCTTTTTCGACAATTTTTCTTTTGCATCTCATACATGTCTTTGTGATATTTTCTGACATATTGTATCAGCGATCAAAATATCATGGGGTATAAGGATCAGCGATCAGCTCGATTTGAGCAAAAATGACAGCTTCTTCACCTCCTGGTATATGTAAAAATCAATAATAAAGCAAAAATAGCCCTCTGATTCTTGTTGAACATGGATTATTACATTACTCAACATATGATGAATCTGTATGGAATGGGACCAAATACTTTACCTGCACTTCACTTTCCAAGAATTCCTCCTGGATTGACACATCCATTATCTCCAATTCGACCAGAGTTCAAAAAACAATTTACAAATCACGGAACATCTCTAAATCCTAAATTAGAAGATTTTCGACAAATGTATCATAATATGGCACTTGGTTTATTGAAGATGAACAATCCTGGAATTGTTCCACCTGGACACCCTTTATACTCTAGAGAAAACTCTATTGAGACATTACAAACCGAAAACTCCAAATTACAAAAAGAAAATCAGGAACTAAAAAAACAATTAGAAAAAGTAAATCAGCCTAAACCGAATCATTAGGAAAAATATTTTCTATATTTGTTGTAGATCTCTTGAAAATGTTTTATCTCTTTTTCTTTAATTTGATGATCATTTTCTAAATTTTTCAATAATGATGATATAAACAGCCTTTCTTGACTTTCCAAGTAATTCTTGACTTCTGAATTCATTAGCACATGCATCTTTATTTTCATTGAATCACTAGACACATCAAACTGTTTTTTCAATATTTGATATCTTTTTGGCAATATGCTTAATAATTTCTACTCAAACAAGAATTGTGGTAAAAACTCCTCAAGACAAGTGGAATGATACAATTCTCAAACTTAGGAAACAATGTCTGAGCATTATCAAAGTATCAGATAATATTCGATATGCAGGAGTCATCAATGAATATGGTAGAACATTAACTGGTATGGTAAAACCTGGAATTAAACCACTTTTAAAATCTGAACAAGTAAAGAATGAATTTTTTATCATGTCTACACTAATCACATTGAGACAGAATGCAGCTTCCGCAGTAGGCAAGCTTGAATATGTTGTTTTAAAACATGAAAAGGTCTCAATTATTCTTTTACAAAAAAACAAAATTACATTTTATGTCTCTATTGACAACAAAGAAAAGACTCCTGACAAACTAATTTTAAAAATTAAAAAAATTATCTAAGCTGGTGTAAATCCGTGATAGCCACCAGTTTGCTGATCTTTGTCTCCAAAGTTTGGTTCAAATAAAGATACCAGATAGTCATCTGGATCTAAAACTATGGCATTTTTTCCAGCTTCTCTTTCAACAATCTCTCTGTGTATTTTAACTCCCTTACTACGTAATTCTTCAACTGCTGATTTAACGTCCCCAACAAGAAAACCTATCGTAATCCCGTTTTCAATAGAACTTCCTATATGTTCGGCTGTTAGTGATGCTGGATGAAGGCTCAAAATTGCTCCAGTGCTTCCCAAGTCTACCCAAGATCTTCTTTGCCTTTTAATGGGTAATCCTATCTTATTATGATAGAAATCAATGGATTTGTCGATGTCTTTAACTGCTAAAATGACATTGCCAACCTTCTTTACGTTCACGTATTATCTGTACTCCTGAGTGTTAAATGCTTTTTGTTATTGCACTTCAATCATGGTCTCGGTTCGCTCGACTCCAGAAATTTTTTGGATTTCTGTAGTAATTTGTTTAATTTTTACAAGATCACTAACTTCAACAAAGGCTACTGCATCAAATTGACCACTAACAGGAAATGAGTCATAGATTGACTTTACCTTTCTTAATCTGGCTGCAATAAGCTTTTTTGGTGATTTTACTAAAATAACAGCTCTTACCAACCTAAATTCACCTCGACTTCAATTAGAGTTTCTGTTGTAACAATCTCTTTAACTTTTTTAAAATCAATGACCATGTTATTTATCTCGTCCATACTTCCCTGAAGTAATGTGCAAATGTCAGCCCTTCCAGTAACGACCATAATCTGTTTTACAATCTTTCTTTTCTTTTTTAATACTTGTACAACTGTATCTACTTTGCCAGGTTTAACTGTAATAAGACACAATGCACGCATATTATCTAAACATGCTCATACTGGATAAAGATTGCTTAATCGTCAAATGATTCTTGGGAACGAGCTTCTTCTAAGTATGCTCTTCTCTCTTCATTTTCTTTTTCCTTATCAACTTGTAAATCATCTTCTACAATTACTAGTCCTGAGTCCTCAATTGGTTCTTCTTTATTCTTTGATTTTTTAGATTTTGATTTGGATTGAGTTTTAGCAGGTTTTGATTTTTTTGCTGATTTTGATTCAGTCTTTGTTTTTTTTGCAGATGTCTTTTTAGATTTTTTTTCAACCATGAATGTCGGAAAAACAAGAGGATGTGATGTTATTAAATATTGTGTAGGATCCGAGATTTGGTGCCAGGGGCGGGATTTGAACGCGCGACAGCTCGGTCTTCAGCCGAGTGCTCTCCCGGGCTGAGCTACCCTGGCACATTCGTCCTTTTTAAGCTGTGGCATTAAAGCGTATCTTTTCCAGATGACCAAATAACATCTGAAACATTATTTTGTTTGTTAATTGTTCTGCCTATAACAAATAGTAGATCTGACAGACGATTCAGATACGTTATACAGAGTTTATTGATTTTTTGATTTTCTGACAACTCTACTGTTTGAATTTCTGCACGTCTTGTGACTGTACGGGCAAAATGTATTTGTGAAGCAGCTTGATTTCCTCCAGGAAGTATGAAATTTGTTAGTGGTGGTAAATTTTCTTCTAGTTTGTCAATATCTTGTTCTAGATTCTCTATCATTTTTACCTCGATTCGGTTTTCTTTGTGTTCTAAATCGGGATTTGATAAATCAGAACCTAAAACAAACAACTCATTTTGAATTCTTGTAAGGATTTTTTTGATATCTTCTTTTAATTCGAATGTTAATGCAATTCCAAGTATGGAGTTAATTTCATCAACAATCCCGTATGCCTTTATTCGTGAATCTGTTTTTGAAACTCTTGGCCCGCTTTGCAGTCCTGTAGTACCATCGTCCCCTGTTTTTGTATAAATTTTCATAAGAACTATTTTAAAATGAGGATATTATTTCGTTCGAATCGTTTAATAAAAAGTAAACCAGATTCTGCAGTATGACCTCAAAGGCTTGCCCTTACTGTGACTCTGTTTTTGAAAATAAAGAAGACCTTTCAAAACACATTGACAGAATTCATCACGGGTCTGGTTTACTTGAAGGCGATACCAGAAAATACTAACTTGCTTTCAAACTTTTTTCATCACGTATTAAATCTAAAAACAGTTCCTAGACAAGGCTGGATTGACAAACTCAATCTCACTAGTCCAGAATCAGTTGCAGATCATTCATACTCTATGGCCGTTATTGCAATGTTTCTTGGGGATTTGCTAAAACTGGACACAGCTAAAATGATTAAAATGGCCTTATTGCATGATTTGGCCGAATCCATAACGGGAGACTTGACTCCTGAACAGGCTTCCAAACTCAACAAGGAAAAATTAGAAGAGGACACAATCAAAGACATATTGCAAGATTTGCCCGATTCAATCAATAAAGAATATTTTGAAATTTGGAAAGAATATCTTAACAAATCTTCTAGTGAGTCACTTGTGGTTCATGAAATTGACAAATTCGAAATGGCTATACAAGCAATCAAATATTCTAATGAAACAAATGAGAAATTAATTCAAGAGTTTTTGGATTCTTCATTACCATACATATCAAATCCTAAACTAAAAGAAATTTTGAATAACATGTTAAATGAACAATAATCATTCAAAATGACTGATGATAAAGACGAGTTAATTGAAGCTCAAAAACAAGTAATTGGTATTTTGTTTGAAATAATCAAGAGATTGCAAGCAAACAATGATCTAGATGAAGAATATTTTCAAATCATTGCTTCAAAGAAAAAGATGTCCCAGAATAAAAGATTGGATGAAATACTCAAGGAGAGAACTGAAAATGCTAAAATCGTTACTAGATTACTAGAACAACTAGAGATCTAATTTCCACAACCGCAAGAATCTGGATTGTCAGAAATCACCCTGAATCTATCTAGTTGCTCATATTTGCTTTGAACATAATGTGACAAATTTGCTAATCGTACCCTGACATCTTTATTTTTCCAAGAGCCCTCATTTTCAAACCATGATTCTATCTCTTCTGAATCATACCTTTCTCCTGATTGCAAAATATCCTTGAATATTTTTTTAATCTCTTCAACTTCTGATTGTTGCAAGGATTCCTTGTTTTCTACAAATGTTGTAATCTCATTTAGTCTTATAATCACATTATTAGTTAGTGGCATGTTTTTCAGATTCTAATTAATTATAACAATCTTTTGAGTCATGATTTTTATAATTACTCACATTTGATAAATCATGCAATACTTTTCTGCTTTAAGACTGGGGCAAAAAAGAGTCGCACAATCAAGGGAATATCTTAATTCGTTGACTAATGGGAAGGCAATGCCAGCATTGGCCTTGATTGATAATAAAACAAATGTTTGGGAACCAGTTGGTGAAGAGAATCTTTATGCAATAGTTGATGAGTCATCAGGTTTTGTCCTTACTGATACAAGTGGTTACATTGTAAGCATTGTTGATAAAAATGGAATAACCAAAGCTCTGGTGCAAGGTGTTTCAAAGGAACAGAGAGACGAATTAATCAAAATATTTGAAAAAGATTCTGTTCCAGAGTATAAAGGAAAAGTAACTCTTCCTGTCTAGTCTGTTTTTCTTTTTCGTTTTGTGGATGTGATTACATCGATAGCATATGTTAATTCCTTTATGCCGTATTTTTTTAATAATGAATTTAGTTCTTCTTTAACGATTCTTTCAGACTCTGGTTCTGTCTTTGACTGTTTTTTGTCTATCTCTTGGAGTTGCCACTCTTTTTCTTGTAATTCCTCATTTGCAGATTTTATCTTGTTTTTGTAGTAGTCGATCTTTGATTCTGCAATCTCTTTTTGTAATTTCATATATTCTGATAGCTCAGAAATCTCATTCTGATTTAATTCATTTATTGATATGTCTGGAAAAATCATTAAATTTGTAATCTCATTTGTTTGGAGTAGTTCTATCTCAGAATCCAAATTGTTTTTTATCTCCTTCATTTTGTTAATATGTTCCAGTCTTTCAAGCAGATGGGCGTTTACAAACTTTAGATATTGATGAGTTACCTCACCTTTTACCTCTCCCCATTTTCTTCTAGAGGCAAAATTCATGTCTAACCCCTTTGTCTTTGCTTGAACTGTTACATTATCTAGTATCTTTGGTTTTGGGTACTCTTTTGAAATTCGAATGATCTCATTTTCATTGAAATTTTCTATTTTATCGGAATTTGTAATTAGCATTTAGAACTCTTTATCATAAAATTAAGTTAAGGAATCTGCTGTCCATAGTGAACAACAAATTTTGATATATTCTGCCCATTTACTAATAAATCAAATTTTTCACAGTAAACCTTTAGTTATCGCCTAGACTTTTTATAATAAATGACAAAATACAGGCAAGAAATTGAAGTTCGCGGACATCTAATAGATTCTTCAATTCTTACAAAGATTTTTGATAAAATCATGGATGTCAATGGAGAGTTTGAGGTATTAACCATAGACATTGGCAAGAAAAAGAAGGATGAAAGTTATGCACTATTATCGGTAAAAGGAAAAAATCAAAAACATTTGGATAAAATTTTAGACTTAGTTTATCGAGAGGGCGCTACATCAAAGACTCAAAAAGAGATCAAAGTAAAGTCAGCACCTAAAAACATGGTTATGCCCGAGAATTTCTACAGTACAACTAACAATCGAACTAGCCTCTTTTACAAGAATCAATGGATAGTTGTAGAAAATATGATGATGGACAAGTGTATTGTCGTTAAAGGCAACAGGGCTTTTTGTGTTCCAATTAGAGATGTCAAAAAAGGAGACAAGGTAGTAGTTGGAGAATCTGGAATCAAGGTAACTCCCCCAGAAAGGCCTAGAGAAGGAATCAATGTCTTTGAATTCATGGGAAGTAGCAGCTCAAGTGAAAGACCGACTCAACACATTGCACGAAGAGTAGCTGAAGACATTATCAAGATTAAAAAAAATGGTGGCAAGATAATCGTCGTAGGTGGGCCTGCAATTGTCCACACTGGCGCAGCAGATTCTTTGGCAGAGTTAATTCGTAAAGGATACATCGATGGAGTATTGGCAGGAAACGCCCTTGCCGTTCATGATATAGAATATGCAACACTAGGAACATCATTAGGAATGAATGTCTCTGATGGAACACTTGCAGTTAGAGGTCACAGAAATCATATGGATACTATCAATGCTGTATTCAAAGCAGGTTCTATTTCCAATATGGTTAAGACAAAAAAACTTCGACGAGGAATCATGTATGAATGTGTGAAAAAGAAAATTCCCTTTGTTCTTGCTGGCTCAATTAGAGATGATGGTCCATTACCTGATGTAATTACGGACATTGCTTTGGCACAACGAAGATACAAAGAAGTTCTAAAGGATGCAAACATGGTGATGATGATTTCAACAATGTTGCACTCTATTGCAACTGGAAATATGCTTCCTGCAGATGTAAAGGTAATTGTTGTAGATATCAGTCAGCCAACCGTGACTAAATTAATGGATAGAGGTACATGGCAGGCATTGGGAATAGTATCTGATATTGGCGCATTTTTGCCTCTAGTGACTAATGAGATTAAAAGATTAAAGAAATAACTAGTTCTCTAAAACCTGAAGAAAATCCTTGATATCCTGTTGATTTGAAATTTCTTTCATGTTGTTGTTTAGTGATATCAAAATATCGTGATATGAATTTCCAAATAAATCCTGTAATGTTTGCTTAAGATATTCAGGATTTTGGTAACAATCTTCAAGTGTTGCATTGTGATCCTTTTGAAGTAAAGATACTACCTTGTCATATTCTTGAACTCCTAATTCTAACAGGGTGTTCTTTAATGCCAAAGTCACGATTGTTTGTTTCATATTCTGTTCAGAATCTAATGAAGGGGCACATAGCTGATTTACTGTTCTGAGAATCTCATCAATGTCTATTGGCTCTCGAATTATTGCAGATGGTTTTAACTTGTTTAACGCCAGCTGACTGCTAATTGTCATCTTGTTTGTTGTAATAATCACTACTGCCTCATTGTTCATCTCTCTGATTCTCTTTAATCCATAAATTCCATCATAAACAGGCATATTTACATCCAGAAATACTACATCTGGTTTTAGTTTTTGATAAAGAAATGTTGCATCTTGTCCATTGTACCCAGTACCTACCACTTCGATATCATTACTCTGTAATAGTTCACTAAAGAGCATCACAGTTTCTTTATCGTCATCTACGATTACTGCCCTTATCATAAATCAAATAATTTTTTTCTTTATTAAAAGACTAGCTTTGAATCCGGTTGATACTGATCGTCCAATTAGGACACATCGTTGTTATTGATCTGAGGAAATATTGTCTTTTTTTGAGCCATTTACCGTTTTATCAAACTCTGCCTTTGATTCATCCAAACTTTTTTGCTGATCAGACATATCCCTTAACAATCTGGTTTGTTCCTTTTTTATCTGCTCAAGGATTATCTCTTGTTCAACCTTGCTCTGTTCTAGCTGTTTCTGTGAATGAACTAATTCTTCTACTAACCTGTCATGGGCTATAATTTTCTTATTTTCGGATACTAGTTGTATATAGATATCTTCTTTTGCTTTGAGGATTTTTTGTTCGTATTCCTTTCTATATTGGATTAGCTGATTGAGTCTCTCTTTTTGTTGCTTTATTTTATCATGTAAGATGTCTTGATATGATATTTTTTCGTTTTCTGCATTTATCTGATTTTTTAAATCTTGCAATTCTGGATTATTATTTACTAATTTGATCTTTGATAATTCCTGTGTAAGTGTCCCTATTTTTTGATTCTTTTTAGTTATTTCTAGATTTTTCTCTTCAATTGTTTTTTGTAGTGTGGATATGGTGCTTAAAGCATCATCTAGTTTTTTTATTAATTCATCATTAGAGTTTTTTGATATTTCTAATTCTTGTTTTAAATTTTCTATCTCAGTTTCTCTTTTTAGTGATCTTTGTGAGAATTCATTGTGAATTAATTGGTATGATGTATTTGTTTCAGAATGCTTTGGTTTGATTACACTTTCTTGATGATTTTTAATTAATTTGAGTTTATTTTCTAAATATGTTTGATCTGTTTTGAATAGTTTTTTTCCTTTTTTTACACTTTCTAGGATGTAATTTAGTCTTCCTGGGTCACCTTGTTTCCCTTGGATGAGAGATTTAATTTGTTTTTGTAAATCAAAATTTTTATTTTTTTGTTCTTGTTTTTTATAACTTAAGACTCCGTTGATCTTCTTTTCAATATAGTTTTGATCAGATTTGTACAGTTTTTTCTTATTTTTTAGAGATTCTATGATGAAATTTAATCTTCCAATATCTCCTTGATTGTTAGCTATGATATTTTGAATTAATAGGATTGCCTGCTTAACGTCTATTTCCTTGTTATCCACTATGAAACTTTTGATAATAACCTGTTTAAGAAGTTGGTTGGCAAAAGATCATTTTTTGGTTGTAATTATTTTATCAAGGATATGTTAGAAATTTGATACGTATTTCACTAATTCACCCTGGTACTTTTAGTGAATCAAACTTACATTCAATTTTTGATGATGCATTCTTTTTGATATGCTCAAAATACAGTTCAATCATTTTGATTCCTGCTACAATTCTTGGTGCATTGGTCTTTACAAACTCTAACCTGTCTGAGGCTGTTTTTGGTTTATTGTTTTGATAATTTGCATAAGCCTTTGTGCCGTCATAATCCACAAATGCCATTCTTGCACTAAAGTCAGTTCTTTCTAAAACTAGGCTGTCTCCACCAACTATTGCAGTATGATAGGGATGCTGGATTAATGATTCTGCAAATCTTTGTGATACTTGAATTTTAGAGCCTGCCAACTCTGATGAATAGTGATTAAAGTTTGCCAAAAGATAGAATGTTGCTTGGGGTTTGGTTGCTTTGACTCCGTCAATTGCTGTAACTGTATTGTATGTGTATTCGCCCATAATTTCATGAATACGTCTTGTTATCTCAAAGTATTCATCCATCTCTTTGCTTATCTCAAAACCTGCTACTGCTGCATGCTGAATTGGTGTGGATACTGCAGTATACTCTGTTGCAAGAATTTTCTTGAATTGTTGTTTTAATTCAGTGACATATTGTGGAAATATTACATATCCTAAGCGGTATCCTCCCGCAGCATGTGATTTTGATAGACCATTTGTAACAAATGTTCCTTCAGGATAGATTTTTCCCATGCTGACAAACTCTTTCATGTCATATGTAGTCTGGGCATAAATTTCATCAGAGATTACAGTGATGTTTTGCTCTCTGCAGACATCTGCAATCTCTTCTAGCTCTAATCTAGAATATAGAAGACCTGTTGGGTTATTTGGATTATTTAGTATCAGTATCTTTTGCCTATCGTGTAATCGTAATGCTAATTTTTTTAGATCATCTGCATTGATCTTTCTACTGGATTTTGTTGGAAGCATGTGGTAATTTTTCTTTAGGAATCTAATCTGTGGTAAGTACCCTATCCATGCTGGTGTTGGGAGAATTACAGTACCGTGAAGAATTTCAAAGAGATTAAAGATCAATTCTTTTGTTCCAGGTCCAACATACACTCTCTTTGGGTCAATATCCATTCCAAAGTAATGTTTGTTGTATGTTGCAATTGCCTCACGTAGTTCCTCAATTCCGGGAACTGGAGCATATTTTCCTTTATCTGAATTTTTTTGTAATGCTGTCTGCATTATTTGTGGTACATGAAAAGGTGATTGACCAAACGCAAATCCATAAAATCCAAAATTACATTCTGGATGAGGGCAATCTTGATGAAATTCTTGTAAAAATGTGTTTAATCTTAGATTTTCAGGTAATTCGATATCCTCAACCTGCTGGTCAACAATGAATTTCATATAAGATCTCTAAATTTTAGAAATTAAAGGCTTGTGCTTTTTCATATCAGACAAAATCAATGCTTTGAGAAAATTGGAGTGATTTCATCTAAAACGTGAGGATTTTCTAGAGATGAGTTGTCTCCAATTTGGTTTCCAAGTAGTTTATCTTTTAACAATCTTCGCATAATTTTACCAGTACGGGTTTTTGGAAGATCTGATAACTGGATTACAAATTTTGGTTTTGCTAGTTTGCCTATCTTTTCAGAAACAAAGGATGAAATTTCATCAGTTAGCTTTTCTTCTTTGAACTTCATTTCAGGCACCACAAAAACAACTATGGCCTCACCTGTTATTTCATCAGGGATTGAAATTGAGGCAACCTCTGAAATCTTTTGATGAGTCATTATTGTCTGCTCAATTTCAGCAGTACTCATTCTATGTCCTGATATGTTTATCACATCATCAATTCTTCCATGCATATACCACAAACCATCTGAATTTGCCAAGACGTAATCTCCATGAAACCATATCTCTTCGAATCTAGACCAGTATGTCTTGAGATATCGTTCATCGTCATTGAGCAATCCTTTGGTCATTCCCGGCCATGCGTTTTTTACAACAAGGTAGCCTTTTTGATCCCTGACTTGATTGCCTTTATCATCAAACACATCCACATCAATTCCGGGACACGGCATTCCTACAGTTGTAGGTTTTAGTCTCATGCCCGGCAATACGGATAACATTGCCCCACCAATTTCTGTTCCTCCTGACAAGTTCATTATTGGTATTCTTTTCTTTCCAACCTTTTCAAATAACCACCACCATGATTCTTCATCGATTGGCTCTCCAGTAGTTGGAATCAATCTGATTTTTTTAAAATCATGTAACTCAGTTGGAATGATTCCAGTTTTTTTAAACATACGAACGGCTGTTGGAGAGATTCCAAAGATTGTTGCGCCATACTTTGACATGATGTCCCATATTCTATTGGTATTGGGATAATCTAATGCACCATCATAAATTATACCGGTTGCACCCATCTCTAGTAGGCCGTACACATTCCAAACAATTCCGGTAATCCAACCAATATCTGCAGGCCAAAACAAGACATCGTCATGATGATTGTCTATTAGATATGCTGATTGATGTCCCGCAAAGACTGAAAAACCTCCATGTGTATGGACAACCCCTTTTGGTTTTCCAGTTGTTCCTGATGTATATAGGATGAATAGCTTATCATTTGAATCTAAAATTTCAGTTTTGCAATCTTTTGATTGGCTTTTGATTAATTCATTGTAGTTGACCAGAATATCAGAGTATGAGTAATCATCAACTTTTTTGTAAGGGACAATGATGACATTTTGTATCTGTGTTTCCTTGATTCCTGTGTTGATTGCTTCCTTTTGAGAAATTTTTTTCCCTTTTCGTTCGAAACCATCTGATATTAGCAGTATCTTTGCATTGCAATCTTGTAGTCTAATCTTTAATGCATCTGCACTGTATCCAGAAAAAATTACGGTTTGAACTGCTCCGATCTTTGCACACGCCAATATTGAAACAATTGCTTCTTTGATCATTGGCATGTAGATGGCTACAACATCTCCTTTGGAAATTTTTAAAGATTTTAGACCATTTGCTAGCTGATTTACTTCGTCTTCCAGTACTTTGTATGTAAGAGAATGATAGTCTCCATTTTCAGATATAAAATGATAGACTACTTTTTGAGGCGTTTTTTTTGCAAATTTATCAAGAGTTGAGAGAATTATGTTTGTTTTACCGTTTACAAACCAGTTTGTCCAAGGTACTCCTTTAGAAGAATCCATTACTTTTTCAAATTTTTTATCCCAAACTATGCCGATATCTTCACTTACTGCATTCCAATACCATGCAGGATCTGAAATGGATTTTTGATGCAACTCTTCTAAAGTTTTAAGATTGTGCTTTTGCATGAATCTGTAAATATTTGATGTTTCAATCTGTTCTTTGTTAGGAACAAAGACATACTCTGACATAAAATAATGATATTTTGAAATGATATAACGGCTTCTCTCAATCTATGATAATTTCTTTTTAAATAATTCCAACGTAATGATTGGGTCTGCTTTTCCTTTTGTCTTTTGCATTACTTTTCCAACCAGATAATTTATCGTCTGAGGATTTGCTTTTGCTTCTTCAACTGCTTTTGTCTCCTGTGATATCACTTCATCTACAATCTTTTCTAATTCACCTTCATCCGATTTACCAAGATCTAAATCTTTGATTATTTCTTCAAGGCTTTTACCTGATTTTACCATCTCTTGTAATGCTGTCTTTGCTGATGTTCGTGTAATTCTGCTGGCTTGAATTGCACTTACCAAATCTTGTAAGTGGTTTGGTTTTAGTTTTGATTGTTCTCTCTTCTCACGTGTATCTACAAGACCCATCAAATCAGTAGTTATCAGATTTGCAATGTCTTTTGCATTTTTTTCATCGTGAGATTTTTCAAATAGATCTGAATAAAATTTGTCAGATGACAAAACATCTGCAACTTGTGGAGGAATATCAAATTGTGTTACATACCTCTGTTTTTTTGAGCTGATACTCTCAGGCATATCTTCTTTTAATTTTTGAATTCTGGCATCTGCAATCTTTATCCAAGGAATATCTCCTTCTGGGAAATAACGATAATCCATCTCCTCTTCTTTTGTTCTTGCAGATACTGTAACTTTACGTCTGTCATCCCAGTGTCTTGTTTCTTGAGCAATTGGAATGTCTCTTGATGAAAGACTCTCCTGCCTTGTAATTTCAAAGTGTAGTGCTTTTTCTAAATCATGAAATGAACCAATGTTTTTGATTTCTACCTTTGGACCATTCTCTATTGAGACGTTTCCATCTGCACGCATTGCACCTTCTAATGTTGGCTCACTGACACCTAGATTCTCTAAAAGATCTGACAGTATGTTCAGAAAAATTCTAACCTGTTTTGGATTATCAAAATCAGGTTCTGTAACGATTTCAACTAGGGGTGTTCCTGCACGATTATAATCTACAAGTGTGATCTGGGTTTTCTCTGAGGTTCCTTCATAGATTAGTCTTCCAGGGTCTTCTTCTAACTGGATTCTGCGTATTCTGATTTCCTTGTCTTCAACATTTACCATACCCTTCTCACCAATGCTTGTTGGTCCATACACGTTTAGCTGAGTGATTTGGAAGTTCTTTGGCAAATCTGGATAAAAGTAATTTTTTCTAAAGAATGCAATCTTTTCTGGAACTTGGCAGCTCAATGCTAAAGCAATAGTAGTTGCCTTTTCCACTGCCTTTTGATTTAATCTCGGTAAGGAGCCTGGCAATCCCATACATATAGGACAGATGTTTGTGTTTGGTTCAAACTCTCTATAATCTGCTTTACATGAGCAGAAAAGTTTGCTGTTTAATTTTGTTAATTGACAGTGAATCTCTAGGCCAATCTTTGTCATAGTGGAACCTCCGGAAGTTTTGTATCTTTTTCTAATGAATATGCTGCCTGCAAAAGGAACTTGTCCTCATTATGTTCTGCCATCAATTGGATTCCAATAGGCAGACCATTTGTCACCTTGAATGGAACAGAGATTGCAGGCTTTCCTGTTAAATTTGCAGTAACTGTGTTAAAATCAACTAGGAATAATGCGATAGGGTCTTCAATCTTTTCTCCAATCTTAAATGGCTGTACAGGAACAGTTGGTGAGATTAAAAGATCAACCTTCTTGAATGCTTCATTGACTTCTCTTGTTAGTTTATTTTTTACTTTCATTGCTTTAAGGAAATATCTTCCCGCGTAACCAGCTGATGGAACAAAACCGCCTAGTATCATTCGTCTTGTTACTTCTGGGCCAAATTTTTTTCTAGCCTTTGATATGTATGAATTAAACTCATATCCTTCTAATGGAAAATCATATCCGTATCTTAGATTATCATATCTTGCAAGATTACTTCCTGCCTCAGTCGCAGTAATGGTGTAATAAGCAGCTACAGAATAATCTACTGTCTCAAGATTGATGTCTTGAATTTGCGCTCCCTGTTTTTCGAGTTTTGATATTGCCTCATTTGTTGCATCAACTACTTCCTTTGATGTTCCTTCTCCCATCATTTGCTTGATAATTCCTATCTTTTTTCCTTCGATTCCATGATCAATCTCAGCCAGATAATCATCATTGTGATTGTCAATTGTAGTGTTGTCGTTTTCATCCAGACCTGCAATTGTGTTTAGCAAAAATGCAGTATCCTTTACTGTACGAGTCAAGGGACCTATCTGCTCAATGCTATTTGCATATGAGATTAGACCATATCTGCTGATTAGTCCATAACTAGGCTTGTAACCTACTACTGAACAAAAACTAGCTGGGTTTCTAACAGAACCACCGGTATCTGAGCCTAAAGATGCTAGACATTCCAAGGCACTGACTGCAACAGCACTTCCTCCAGATGAACCTCCTGGAACATATTCTGAATTCCATGGGTTTCTACTTGGACCAAATGAGCTAAATTCTGTAGTCAAACCCATTGCAAACTCGTCTAGATTGTTTTTGCCTATGAATAATGCATCCTGATTTTTGAGTCGCGTAATTACGGTGGCATCATAGGGTGCAACAAAATCTTCCAAGATTCTTGAAGCACATGTTGTCTTTGAGTTTTTTATGCAGATGTTATCTTTGATTGAAATTGGAGCACCGTAAAATGAACCTGCCTCTCCGGACTTTATCTTCTTGTCGATATTTTTTGCATCCTCTATTGCTTTATTGTTAATTGAAATGTAAGAGTGGAGTATCTCTTCGTGTTTTTCTATTTGCTCTAATGTTTCTAAAACAAATTCCTCACATGTAAAGGAGCCATTTTTTACATTATCGATATATTCTAGCAGAGATTGTTTTATTTTCAATTAAACCATCTTTGGAGCTCTAACATACGTTCCTTTGTAATTTTTTAATTTTTCAATCAGTTTTTCATCATATGGAATAAACTCATCTTTGCGTAAATTCTCAATTGGCATTATTGTAAAATCAATCTCTTCGGATTCAACATTTGCTTTATCTAATAAATCAAAATAACCCAGCATCTTTTTGACTCGCTCAATGTATTCGGCATGATCATCCATCTCTATTCTCATTAGTTTTGCAACTTTTTCAATCTCTTCGGCAGTTACCAATCAAATCACCTATGGGGTTAGTCTATCCACATCTCTTGGATAGAATGTTACATCACGAATGTTCTCAGTACCGGTTAATGCCATCATTAGTCTCTCTAGTCCAATACCACAACCAGCATGTGGTGGTACGCCATAATCAAATGCTTTAAGATGGTACTCAAATGCTTCTGCTTTCATTCCTTTGTTCTTCATTCGCTCAACTAATTCGTGTCGCTTTTCAATTCTTGTGCTGCCTGATGATAATTCCAAATCTCCAAACATCAAATCAAATGATTCTGAAATCTTTGGATTGTCTTTGCTTGCCTTTACATAGAATGGCTTTGGAGCCATAGGCCAATCTTTTATGAAGTAGAAACCGGATAACCCTATCTTCTTTAGATTTGAAGGATACAAATCATCGCCCCACTCTGTCTTTGCGCCTGCCTTTTGCATCTTTTCGACTAATTCATCATAGGAGTATCGTGGAATAGAATCAGGAATTTCAGGTATTGTAAACTCTACGTCTTCATTTGTGCTTGCAAATTCTTTTACAGCCTTTACTGATGCCTTGATGATGTCTTCTATTCTATTCATTACATCATTGTAATCAACAAATGCTTCCTCTAAATCAATGGATATTGCTTCGGCAAGATGTCGATTAGTTCTTGATGGCTCTGCTCTAAATATTGGAGCAATCTCAAAAACTTTCTCAAGACTCATTGTTAATTGTTCTTTGTACAATTGTGGGCTCTGTGCAAGAAACGCTTCTTTGTTGTAGTAAAAGATTGCAAAGAGTGCAGCGCCCCCTTCTGTTGCAGTTGCAATCATCTTTGGTGTGTTGATTTCAGAAAAATTTTGTGAATAAAAATAATCTCTAATTGATTTTAAGACGGCACTTCTTGCATGAAAGATATCAAGTAAAACTTTTCTTCTAAGATCAATTGGTCGCACTTCCAATCTTGTATCGATATTTTTTACTGTCTTTGCTAATGGCTCAAATGGTGGAATCAACTCGACTTCTGAAAACACTCGAAGCTCAGTTGGTGTAATCTCTAAACCCTTTGGAGCTTTATCTGACGGCTTTATCTTTCCCGTGATTGCAATTGAAGAATGAGCCTTTAGTGAAGAAATCTTTTCACGAACATCATCAGGACAATCACCTTTTTTTGCGACAACTTGGATATCTCCAGTTTTGTCTCGTAATGTCAAAAATGAAATGTTTCCATGACCTCTAATTGTTAGAACCCATCCCATCAAGGTAACTTGTGTGCTAATTGATGGATCTAAGTCTGCCGCATAATGCGTTCTTCGTAAATTTCCTAATTCAGTATCGATCATGATTTACTAAATGCCTGTTTTTTTGGTGTATTTAGTTTTCTTTTAAGAAATAGTTGAGAAACTGATCTAATTTACCTGAACTTGGGGCAAATTCAATGGTTTGGAATTTTCCCATAATAGGCTGCAGAGTGTGAAAATGTTGCCTGACATCTCTACTGAATTTGTGCATATAGCAAAATCTGATTCTGAATTGGCATGGTCTGATGGGGCATCTGAGAGTATCATGTTTCTGTTCTTTTCTACAATCATCCTGCCCCTTGTGCGTAAAATTCCCATTCTAGTTGATGTTGCTCCAAATCTTCTAATGAATTGCACCTCTGAGAAATCTAACATTTCAGTGATCAACCTCACCTCGCCCCCGTTTTTCTCGCACGTCTTAATCTTTTCAGGGATATCTGTATGGTACATCTTTGAGATGTCTTTTAGGGTGGTGACGAGGTATACAATATCTTCTGATTCTTCAATTAACTTTTCAATTTCTGAATAGATATTGCCAGTTCCTTGTGTTACATGAAATGTTGGTATGGTTGTCTTAAAATTAGTTGGTATCGTAGTCTGTATTGTTTCAATAATTTGCTGTTGGGAGTTTTTTATTCTATTTACCTGATTCTCTTTTTGTTGTAAGATGTTATTTAGTACCTCTTCTGGTTTATTTGCAACACATAACTTTGGTTTTGATAGAGTAGTTGAAACAATCTGTAGGTGTAAAAGCTTGTCAATTGTTCTGTAGGCCTTTGTTCTATCCATGTGTAGTTCCTTTGCTAAAGCACTAGCCGTAACAGGACCTAATCTTAACAAATTAAGATAAACATGTGCATCTATTTCGTCCAGTTCTAATAATGATGATAATTTGATTCCAAGCTCCTCAATTTTGTTAATTGAAGAATACATTTTGTTTTCTGAATCTGAAAAAAACTGATCTGAACTTTCTATATTATTTTGTATGTTTTTTTGATTTATTTTTTCCAGACCTTTGTTTAGCTCAAGTATTTTTTTCGTGGTTTAATTATTCAAATTTTTATTAAAATGATTACGTATCATTCATCAGTGGAACAATAAAATTTTAGAAATTTTTGTCTGATATGCAATTACAATTACAGGTCTGCAAAGAGTTGTTCTTTTAATGATGGCATCTCTGCACCAAGGTGGAATTGTTGCAGCTCTTTTTTCTTGATCTTTCCAACAAGTGTTAGATCCCTTTCAAACAATAAATCGATGGTCCAGTCAAATGCAACTTTAATCTTCTTCTCCATTGTAGGTAGATTTGCCAAATAATACATCCTCCATATTGCCCAGGCAGGCATTCCACTCAGATTTCTTCCAAATATTGAAACTACGCCTACTCTATTGCCAATTGTAGCCATCATTCCCTTACTTTTGTAGGAAAACTCCTTGAATTTTGTGCCTTCTTTGAGGGCTTCTAGTATGTTTTGTGCAACTATCTTACTCTCACGAATAGCATGCTGTGCAGTAGGGGGGTAATACTTGCCACTTTTTTCATCCTTAATTGCGGCACAATCACCTAGTGCAAATACATTTGGGTTACAGGGATTTTGCAAAAATTTGTTTACTTTAATCCTACCTCCGTTTTCATGTTCACAATTTATTGATGATATTACAGGATCTATTGCAACACCGCCGGCCCAGATTATTGTAGAGCATGGAATTGTTCCACCATTGTTTAATACAATTTCAGTTTCAGATGCATCGATTGCTTTTGTGTTAGTGATAATATTGACACCCACTTTTTTGAGATAACTCATAGCAACTTTACCTAATTCTTGGCCAACTTCTGGGAGTATTCCTCCTCTTGCAGAAATCAAAATTGGTGTAATGTTTTTTGGTTCAATTGTAGGATATGCATGCTTTACCGATTCTCTGATGAAATGATTTAGCTCACCTATTGTTTCAACTCCTGCAAATCCACCACCAACTACTGCAAATGTAAGTAACCTTTTCTGTAAATCTTCATCTCCTGTTTGTGCTGCATTTTCCATCATGGATATTGTGTGATTTTTTAGAGCAATTCCATCTTCAATTGATTTTATCGTAAATGAATTTTCTTGCATGTTTTTGCTTCCAAAAAAGTTATTCTTACTACCTAATGCCAAAACCAAATAATCATATTCTAATGCATGAACTTTACCATCAAAGGTTCTTGTTATGGTGACAAGTTTGTCATTTAGATTAATGTCAGAGACGACTGCTTGATAGAACTTTGCAGTCTTGCAAAACTTTCTAATCGGAATTGCAATATTGCTTGGATGAATCATTCCTGCTGCCATCTCGGGCAACATTGGAGTAAAGAGAAAATAATTTTCTTCATTAACTAGAGTGATACTTGCTTTATCCTTTGAGATTTTTTTCTCAAGTTCCTTTAGAACTCCGATTCCTCCAAATCCTCCTCCCAAAATCAATATCTTTTTGATATTTGGCGGAGCTGTTTTGTGTGCAAATATCATATGGGCATTTTGAGACTTTTTAGAGTCAAATACCAGATCACACTGCTTGCACCTATACTGTCCAGACACATCAAAAATTATAGAAAATGAATCAAAAGGCTAAGTATGTCCAGCCATCACAAACAAAATTACAAAATTTGTACATTAATTTACCAGATTTATGCCTAAATTTTCATGGATTTAACACAAAAAGAAAAGGCTGTTGCTTTGATATCAAATGCAGTATCTGTCTATTCTCTGTATCAGGAAAGGGGCAAAATTCCTCAAAATACTAGCATGATTGATTTTATCCTAAAAGCAATTCCTGAGGAAATCAAACCGGAGATATCAATGGAGCTCGTCGATACGGTCTTTAATTATGTCTCAAGCGCACATAATTCATAAAGTCAAGGTTTTTTCTATCTAGTATCACCTTGACATCGATAGCTACGCTCGGATCTCACTGCTCTCTTCAGGTCTTAAAGGGTGCAAAAGACGAGGGATTCAAAACGCTTTTGGTTTGTGAGAAGAAAAGAGAGAAGCTGTATCGCAGATTCAATTTCATTGATGAGCTTATTTTGGTTGATTCCTTTCCAGAAATTTTAGAAAAGAGATGTCTTGACATTTTAGAAAAGAATGATTCTGTATTGATTCCTCATGGTACTCTGATTGCTCAGATGAGCTCAGAAGAAATAGAATCAATAAAGATTCCAATATTTGGCAACAAGTGGATTCTCCGATGGGAATCCGACAGAAACAAAAAAGAACAACTCATGAAGGAATCAAAACTCAATCTGCCAAGAACCGTTCCAACACCAGAAGAAATTAACGGTCTTGTCATTGTAAAGAGACAGGGTGCTGCAGGTGGCAAAGGATACTTTTTGGCAACAAACAAAGCAGATTATGATGCAAAAAGAGATTCTTTAATCAAACAAGGTATTCTATCAAAAGATGAGCAGCTCTACATTCAGGAATATTCACCAGGAGTATTGGCATATTTGCAATTCTTTTACTCTCCATTAAATGAGGACATTGAATTCTTTGGCTCTGATCAAAGACATGAATCCGACATTGAAAGTCTGGCAAGAATTCCATCTTCTGTTCAAATCAAACACGAAAAGGTTCCATCATTTAATGTCATAGGAAACACTCCAATAGTATTACGTGAATCATTACTTCAAGAAGCATATGATATGGGTGAGCGATTTGTTGAAGCATCACGCAGACTAGTAAAACCTGGAATGAATGGTCCTTTCTGTATTGAAGGTGTATACGATGAGAATGCAAAATTTACATCATTTGAGTTTTCAGCTAGAATAGTAGCTGGAACCAACATCTACATGGAAGGCTCACCGTACTATGGACTGTTATTTAATGAGCCAATGAGTATGGGTAGAAGAATTGCTCGTGAGATAAAAAATGCGAATAAATCAAATCAGCTTGATAAGGTTACAACCTAAACAACTGGTTTTTCTTTGTTAAAACAAGAATTGATGTCATAGTTACCACTAAAATCACCAAAACCCCTAAAGGAAATTCTGGAATTACGTTAGTGCCTATAATCTCAATCTCTTGGGCACCATTAAACACAGGGATGGTAAACGTATTGATATCTTCAGATGATTCTAGACCATATTCTACATCAATTCCATCTACCAGAATCACAAAATCTCCATTTTGAGCTGAAATCATCTCATTTGGAATACTAATAACGAATTGACCCTCATTAGTATCTTGAATTCCTATTAGAAAAGAACGTAATTCTTGATCAATTTGCATTGCTAAAACATTGCCAGAAAAATCATACTCTAAATCAAAAGTATGCTCATCTATAGAATACTGGAAAATTTCGGTTTCGGCATATGCAGAATTAACGAGTCCCACACAAATAATACCAATTAAGGTTAGCGCATAATTTCTCATTGGAATCTTTAGATGACATTTAGTATTAGAATATTGTTTAGGATTGTTTAGTGTGTTCAACTGTTGTGCATTTTGCACAGCATTTGCCTTAACAAAAGTATGATGATATAGATTTGTAATAATGACAAACCTAACACCAAAAGAACATTTGACCAACCGAAGAGCAGTTGCACCAGTAATTGCAACACTTCTAATGGTTGCAATAGCAGTGGTTGGAGGAACTATCATCTTTGTATTCTCACAAGGATTCTTTAGTTCATCACAAATCAGTGGTACCCCAACTATTGAAGCAGTAAAGATTCTTGGTTACGACGCAAGAGCAGTATCTGAATTACAAGCACATAACGGTAATCCAATGCTAGCAGGTTCTGCAGGTGATGGCAATCCAAACGTTCAAGCAGATGAGAGAGTTGCAGTATATGTCACAAATGACAGTGTACAACCAGTAGTTATTGGTACTCTGAGATTTGCTGGATACGAATATGATTACATCCAAGCAGCCGGCGGTATGGGCGCATGGAACTCTGCAAACATCCCACAGGGTAACTATACTGTCTTGTTAAACACACCTGATGCAGTATTGCAAGAAGGTGCTGCTGAGATTGCCCCAGGACAAACAGCAACCATATTGATGGACCTTCCACAAGACCTAAGATCTGGACGCTCTGCACAGTTTAACATCCAAACAACTAACGGAAATCAGTTCGTCGGCACTGTCCAAGTTGGTCAACAAAGTGGTTAATCCACCTTTTTTTCTTTTTATGAGGGGAAAATCATGAATCAAAAAATTCTAGTTCTGTTCTTTTCTGTTATACTAATCACATCATCATTTGGATTTTCTGAAGCGCAAATTCTTGTAACAAATTTAGATCATGCATCACTTGAGCTACGATTAGCACCTTCTCGTGTGATATCAGAAGAGAACCAGCATTTGGCAGGATATGTCAATCTAATTGATGCAAAGGGCACCATGATAAAACCATCAAATGATGTTAGAATATTTTTGGAATCAGACAACTCTGAGATTGCCAAAGTTCCAGAGTTTGTAACTATACGAGCAGAGCAAGGATATGCATCATTTTTCATTGAAACATTTGGAATCGAAGGCTCTTCTATAATCTCTGCAACGTTTAATGATCAAACCATATCAAAGAGGTTCTTTGTTGGAGAAAAGGTGCCGATACTTCCAGATACTCTTGATATCGTAATCAATCTACCATCAAATGAGATGCATGTATCTTCAGAAATGCCATTTTCTGTATATTTGATTGATGATGAAAAAAAGATAATCCAAGCACCATATGACATCACAATAGATTTTGAGTATGAAGATTCCTTGATTTCACTACAAGATTCCACCCTTACAATTAACAAGGGAAATTACTATTCCTGGAGCACCATACTAACAAAAGGAAATGTTGGTAATGCTTTCATTCGTGCTACACAGGATGATCTTAACATTCACAGTGCAAAGAATATTAGAATTTCATCCTCATTGCCTGCATCGCTAGATATTGACATCTTTCCAAAATTTGTACCAAAGGAAGTAGATAGGACAGTAGAGGTCATTGTCAGTCTTGTGGATGCTGATGGAAATCCAACTTTGGCAACTGAAGATATACCTCTAGAGTTTTTTTCTGATTATGATTATGTTGGAAGAATCATAGATGATAAAATAAAGGAATCCCTCTCAACTGGAGTAATCAAAAAAGGTCAATTTAGCCATCATTTTCAAATTAAAATGAATCTGAATAGCTCTCCAGAAGAAATCACAATAGGTGCTAGCACAAAGGGATTAGGTATTGCTTCTGACATGTTCACAACGGCAAATGCAATGAACTTTGAGAATAAGCTAATTGCAGAAAACAAGACCATGATAGTATACACATTAGAAAAGATTCCTAGCGATTCTACAACGATTGCCGTGTACCAAATTGTAGTGGAAGAGGAGGAAGAGGAAACAGAGGATGCATCAGAGGAAACAACTGAAGAAGATGAAGAACCAGTTACCATACCAGTAATATCTAATGAGCATTTTCAATCAAAAGGCAGTCTCCAAAAGATTAACCTAATTTCTAGCGATGATCTATTACTGCACATCATAGATTCAGGAAAGATTGAATCTGGAAAATCATATGGCATTGCCACAATAAAATCAGGCAAGGAAAATGGATTAGTAACATTAGCGTCTACACTAAAGGGGGTAGGTTCTGGTACTGTTGATGCGCAAATAATCAATACATTACGACATGACAAGACAAAGATATTTTCTCCAACAGGTCCTAACATGATTCTCTTTGATAAGACAGGAAATTTTGATATCTTTGTGTTATCCTTGGACTCTAAAGGTCGTCCTACTATAGTTGAAGATGAAGCAAGATTTCTTTTATCTCCAGTAAATGAGATGGTGGAGATAAAACGAAACAAGACGTTTAGTCATGCCACATTACACAGTACTTCATTTATCAAAGGAGAATCATCATTTACAATTAATGCAATTCCAATTGGGATATCAGCTGATTCTGATTTAGAGACATCATCAACATACAGTACAGAACCTTCAGCTAAAATCAAGATTAGCTTACCATATACCATACTGGATTCAAATGCAAAATCAGAATTTCCTGGCGTTATCCAGATAACTGATTTTAATGACAATCCAATTCATGCACTAGAAGACATCAAGATTCAACTAATCGCAGAAGATTCTGATCTGCTAAACATTCCAAGAAATGTTCAGTTGCTCAAAGGTGAATCCCAGGCAATATTTCCAATAATGACAAATGGAATAGTTGGGGAAAGTAAGATTTCAGCTAATGCAAAGGGTGCTATATCTTCAGAATCCTCCTTTGAGACAAGATCATTTCTAACAAAACTAGAGATATCAACTGGAGGAATAATAGAGCCTCTGCCAGTTAATCAGCCTGTAACCCTAGATGTTTACGTTGATGATGAGAACTTTGAGCCAGTAGGTGGGGCAATCATACAGATTTCTACGATAAATGGCGTTGCAACCCCTGCCAGTATTACAACAGATAACGGTGGAATTGCAAAGATTCGCTTTACTGCAAATGATCTTGATTCTTTCACATCATTAGAAATAATTGCAACAGCAGAAGGATACCTTGATGAATCTGAGACCTTTGAGTTTGAAGTAGATGTACCCGAAGTCATTGTAGAAGAAGAGATGACGGTACTTGGCTTGCCTGAATGGGTAATCTATGTTGGTATAGCTGGCATATTGGTCATAGTTGGAATTATAGTGATGTTTCTTAAAAAACCAAAGCAGGTTCTCGAAGACGAAGATGAAATCTATGAAGAAGATGATATTTAGAATCGTGTTCAACTGTTCACTCAAATGAACAGCATCGGATGTTTAAATTTCTGAAATTAATTTTCGATAATGACTGCAAACAAGAAACTTCTATCGACGATAATATTGACATTCATACTAGCAGGTGGAATTATTTCCATAGCGCCAAATGCATATTCTACATACTATAATGATGACGATGAGGATGATGACCATGATGATGATCATCACGAGGAGACATGTGAATGCAAAAAGCCAAAGGTATTCTCTGTAATTTACAATGGCCCTGGAATTGAAAATGGAGCTGAAGGAACTGCTGATGAGCCAGTAACTGTTGAAATCTACAAGAAATTAGATGATGTTGGAAAAGAAGGCAAAAAGCTTGTATCATTTCCAAACATTGTAGATGGAGATTCTATTGTACTTGATGCAAACTCTTTTGGAAAAAAGAAGATAAACTCTAACACCGTTTATCATATCATACAAGGAGATGACACCATTGCAACAGTTTCATTTCATACATCATGCTCCCAACCATTATTCATTGGCGACATGCACACTGATGGTCCAGTAACCATAACAGTTGAATCTGGATTTGATCACAAAGGAAGACAATCAATATTTTTGCAAAATGATCCATTGTGTCAAGGCGATACACCTGTTGTGATACCTGCCAAAGTGACATTCTTTAATTCCATTACAACTGATAATGGAGTTGCATTACCTGATGAATCATCATTTGGTTATGGAATTACCGGCGTGACAAACCCTGTATTCTCTAGCACTCATGAAGTAACACCTGATACTCCAATTACAATATCAATGGTGGTACCTGATGGGTTTACGCGAGTAATGATTTCAGGTGATGGTTGTCCTAGTGCAGCTGATTTTGCGGCTACAAATTCTGTTAGTATGACATTTGATCAAGGAGAAGAACTAGTCTGTACTGTTTATCATGATGATAATGGGGATGGTGCATCAGGAGGGTCTGGAGTGATATTTCACTTTGCTAACCAACAGTTTAGTCTTAACGGTGGAGTCCAGCAAACTGGAACAGGTAACATCTGTGGTGATGTCACTGCAGGGCCATGTATTACAATAGATGGTCAAAACGTTATCGTTGTGCCTGATTTGAGTGGAACTGGGCAGGAATTAACGGATACTACAATTGTAATATTCACTATAATTCCAATTGGTGCTCATGTCAACCCAATGGTGGAACCCCCTCAGGCAATCTGTACATTTGATGGGCTAGGTGAGCCATTTGATAATGGTGCCTTACTTGGATTTCGATTGAATTGTCAAGCAGGACTCGATGGAAATACTTCATTTAATGTAAACTATGCATTAATCGAGACCGCATAACCTCTTTTCTTTTTTTGTATCTGATATAATCCAGTTAGGAATTTTAAGGTGGATTTGCCAATTTTACAAGATGACTGATCTGTATAGGTTGTATCCTGAAGAGATGGAGGAAATGGTAAAGAAGCTAGGATATGAGCGATTTCGAGCAGACCAAATTTTACATTATATCTACAAGGAATTTCCTGTGGATATCAATGATATGTTGCAGCTCCCAGCTGCAATGCGTGAGAAGTTAATCTCAGAGGGGTATAGTATAGGCTCTGCAAAACAGACTCACATGATTCAAAGTGATAATGAAGATACTGTAAAGTTGTTGTTGGAGCTGGATGATAAGAAATCAGTAGAGACGGTTCTGATGCGTTATAGGCCATTGAAGCTAAACACAAAGACACGACATACAGTTTGTGTATCTACTCAAGTTGGGTGTGCAATGGGTTGTACATTTTGTGCAACAGGACAGATGGGCTTTGAGCGAAACATGAAAGCAGAAGAGATTGTTACACAAGTTATTCACTTTGCTAATTTACTAAAAGAGAGAGGTGAGCATGTGACTAATCTTGTATTTATGGGAATGGGGGAACCACTTGCAAACTATGATGAGATGATTCGCGCAATTAGATTGTTGACAAATCCACGAGCATTTGGTTTGGGTCAGCGACACATTACAGTATCTACAATTGGTTTGGTATCGGGTATCTCAAGACTAGCTGGGGAAGATCTTCAAATTGGTCTTGCTGTTTCATTACATGCACCAAATGATACTCTACGAAGAAAATTGGTTCCAACTGCTTCTCCTAATTCTGTTAGTGAAATAATAGAATCAGGTAGGGAATATTTCAAGAGAACAGGTAGACGTGTGACCTTTGAGTATGCATTAATCGAAGGAGTAAATGACACACCAGAGATTGCAAATGAATTAGCAGAATTACTTGATGGAAACGGCTCTCACATCAATCTTATTCCGTTAAATCCTACTGCGGGAAATTTCTCTCGCCCTGCAAAGAAAAGAATTCTAGAGTTTGAGCGGGTTCTGTATCGACATAACATTAACTGTACTGTGCGAGTTGAGAAAGGAGTAGAGATTGCAGCTGCCTGTGGTCAACTTCGAACCGATGTCTTGAATGAAAAAGCTGCCAAATTACCCTGATTCCAGGCATGAAACTATGCCAAACTATGCCATTTTTTGTATATCTTGTCAATTTTTAGCTGACCTGCAGCTAACTTGAAACCAATAATAGATCACAAATTTTTGAGAAACGTAACGTAATCTAGTGAAATGTCAGAATTAGATATTCCAGATGAGTTCATTGAAGAAAATAAAAACAATTTGAAGTTTGCAATTTCAAAAATTAAAAGATCTGGACCGTATCCTAAAAATCAAAAACAAAAAAGACGAATGGAAGTTCATCGATTACATTTTGACTACGGTTATTCTGCAAGAAAAATAGCAGAAATGATGAAAGTGAATCGAAACACCATAAATGGAGATATTTCTTTTTGGTATTCAAAGTTAGTAACACATTACAATCTCTTTGATCCAGAAGCTAGTATCATTCTTAAGATTGCAAGATTTGAGGAGCAAAGGATCAGATTAAGGGAACAATTAGACAAAGTCACTGAATTTAATAAAAAAATTTGTTTAGAAAAAATGATATTTGACATTGATTACAAAATTCTTCAAACTCATCAAAGATTAACAGAATCTACATTAAGAATTCAAAATAACGACTTAGAAACACTAAACTATGCTATGGAGCGAAAAAAACTCCCTGAAAGATACACTTCTATGTTAGATGCCATTTCAGTTTCAAAAAAAGCACAAGAAAAAATAGATAAAATAATTACTGAAGATAGAAAAAAACTTAAAATTTTGTAAAATTATTCAGAAATTTTCTTTTAAAGATTTTCTAATTAATTTACAAGTTTTCCAGAAAAGTCACTAATCAAAGACAGATTTTTGTTTCTTATCGCGAAACTCTAGTTTTTCCAAACCAAGCATCATCCTAAGCGTATTTGCAGATTCTGGTGCAAAGCCTTCTAGGTGGTTATTTGAAAATGCCCAAAAGTATTTCACTTTTTCATTTTGCTCTAAATTTGATAATCTGTCTGCCCATTTTTGAATGATATCTGTCTTGTCTCTTACCTTGTGATCATAGACATCCTCTGGAAGGTTTCTGTCACCAATTAATCTTGCATAGACAAAGTCAGTAGTTATTGGTGCAGGATTTTCTATCATTGGAACTTCATTCCACACTAGGGAATAATCATTCTCTGACAAAAATTCTAGTGCTACTTTTGAAAACCAGCTATCATGTCGTCCTTCTATTGCATATCTGCAGTAATGTGGTAGGTGTTTTCCCAAAGTTTCTAGTCTTTCTTTTGCACATTCAAATGTCAATGAAGGTGGAAGTTGTAATACCAGAACTCGTATCTTTTTTTTCAGTGGTTCTAATCCAGAAAAGAATGCAGTTAGTGTATCCTTTGATGGATCATAGTCTAGCTTGTTATCATGGGTAATCCTTCCAGGAAATTTTAGTGAGAACTCAAAATTATCAGGAGTATCTTCGTTCCATTTTGCTGCCATACTTTTTGGTATTGTATGATAAAAGCTAGAGTTTACCTCGGTCACATCAAAGATTGATGAATAGTGTTTCAGCCAGTCCTTTTGTTTTATTGTCTTTGGATAAAACGTACCAGTCCATTCCTTGTAACCCCATCCAGTACAGCCTATTCTTTTTTCAAGCATTTATTTTTCTTGTTTTCACTCTTAATTCAAAATTTGTATTCGAACTACTAGATTATCATCTGAGATCATCATGGCATGATTTGTACAGAATCTCCACAGTGCCTTGCACACTGGTTTTTTGGCAGACGCATCTTCAAAGAAGTACACCATTGCCTGCCGATTTGATTCAGTATCACATCCTTGTACAGTACAAAGCATTACTGGATTGGGAGATTTTTGATTAAAACTAGCAGGTCATCATACAATCCAGTCTGATTTACCATTAACCAAAACTCAATGATTCATCAATTGATCAAGATTTAGGATTATTTGCCATATCAAATAGCACCTTGAGGAAAATCATTCTTAAAATAAAGACCATGGATTATCTTGACTTTCTTAGAGCAAGTAACGAGTCTGGAAAACTTACCGTAGAAGATATGTTGTATGATTTAATCCAGTATTATGTCATTGTGGAGAGAAACAAAAGCAAACTGTTTAGGATAAAGCAAAAGAAGATGACTCATTTTGATGATTGAAAATTTTATTCGTCATGACCACGCATCCAGACCTCTTGGTTCTGACTCCTTTACCCCCCATTTGTGCACGATTTGTAGGTGAACTTCCAGTCTTCTGGGAGTTTCAAAGACTTCACCGCATTTTAAACATCGATAAATCATGTTTCCAGTAGGATTTTTGAGTAATAACGAATTGGTTATTGTGAAATATGATAATTAAATTATGAAACCCTTAGAATTCCAGTTTGAATCAAATGTTGAACTCCATTTACAAAATCTGAATCTGTTATGATGCCATCTGCCCACCAACCGGCATTTGTCTTAATCCAGGAAGGAATTTGGTCATTTTGTGATATTCCTTGAGTAGTTTTAGGTATGGAAATGATGTCATGTTTTATCAAATACTGAATTCCTGAAACAAAATCATCATTGCTTATTTTATTTTCTGCCCACCACTTTGCATTATTTCTAATCCAGTCTGGAATAGAATAATCTTCAGTTAGAATCTCTTTTTGTATTTCTTTGGTGATAACAAATGGAATTACATCAGAGCTGTATCCCATGTATCTTCCTTGAATTGTATATGCACCTGGTTTGATATTATCATCAATTCTAATTTGCAAAGAAAACATTCTTCCATCAGTAATATATGCCTTGTATTCTTTTTTGGCGCCATCAGGACTTGTAATATCTAGTAAAACATTTTGTCCTCTTGCAAACTGTTCTTTTGTTACCATTCCATTAAATGTAATAATATCAGAATCTTTGTTTGATACATCAAAGGAATCAAATGGATTTACTTTCAGAATTCCCTCTGATTCATGTAGGAATCCATATGGACCGTATAGATCATGCATCATGCGAATATCTGCAGGCCTAATCTGTAGTAGGGTGGTTGCTTCATCAAAGTTTGGAATCATTATTGATGGTACTAACGCACCACTGAGAATCCAGTTTGACATATCTGCAGTTGTGTCAGTGTAGTGACCTAATCCAAATGCATGACCTAATTCATGTCGAATAATATTTCCAATTACAGTTGGACTGCGTAGTTGATCAAGATAGCATCTGTTGTAGTATATGTAAAAGTCATCTGTACTGGTACATATTCCGACTCTATTTACAAAAATAACAACCATTGACTGTCTTGATTCATCCTCATACAATGCATATCCTGCAGTGCCATCTGGTAGGTCTCCTTCTGTTGGATATGGTTGGAACAGTACGTAAATGTCACAGATTGGATTTTGTTTGTTAGAATCTGATTCTCCTTCTTGGTATGATAGTTCTCTGTAGGTCATGTCCCAGTATTTGGCAGTCTTTTTGTTTGATTCTTGGAGTTTTGTCTCCCATTCAGTTACAACATTTCTTGCCTGAGTTAAGAGGGATTTTTTATCAGTTTCAGATACAAAATCAGGCTCGATTGCACAAATTGTTGGATTTTGCCAAATTCGCTGCCCCTTTAGAGCATAATTTGGTTCTGCATAGGCTTGAATTGGGATTAAAAGTATTATTCCAAATGATACCATAGTTAATAAAATTCCAAATCTTGGCATATATTAGAAAATTATATGAATTAGATAAATTGATCTCAACATATCAATCAGAATTTAAACTAGTATGAACATACTAAAATAATATGGAAACAGATGTAAGAATTATCGATATTGATAAATGTCCATTATGTCAGAAAAAACATTCACATGAATTAAGTATAGAAGGAGGACATGTTATGTATAGTCTTTCAGGTCCAGTAAACGAAAAAGATTTTGATAAACAGTTTACAATATTTTTAACATGTCCTAACAAAGATCAAACATTCAAGACGTCTATAACGCTTAACACGTTTGGTTATCACATTATCAAAGTGGAAGAAAAGAAATGAGTACAGATAAAGAAAAAAAAGAACAAGATGGAAACATATCAATTAAAGTAAATTCGACATCAGCTCTTAATCCAGAAGATAAAGCGCTTTTAAAATTTGGAGAAGAAATATTGGTAAAATCAGTAGAAACTGCAAAAGAATTTGCAAAGACAATGATAACTTTGATTACAGGATTGTTTGCAGCATATTTTGCAATCTTAAAATTTTTAGGAGCTGAAACAATATTAGATGAGCCAGTTCAAGATTTAATAATTGTTGGAATACCTCCGATTTTATTTATTATTAGCATTTTGACATTTGTTTTATCTTTAATGCCAGCATCTGGAAAAATGTCATTAAATAGATTAGAAGATATTAAAAAAATCAGAGATGATTCTCTGAATTTTAAGAGAAAATCAATAATTGCTGGAACCATTTTTTTTATAATTGGTTTAGTAATAATGCTGATAGTGAACATCACACTGTTAAAGTAAATTAATCAACAATTATTATTCCAATTTGCCAAGGATGAAGAGTACAAAAATATGGGTATCTTCCCTTTTCATTAAAATGATATCCGAATGAAGTTCCAGGAGTAATTTCGCCACTATCAAACTTGTAATTTTTTCCCGTTGTTGGATTTCCACTGGTAATTGTATGAGGCGAAAAATCATTATTTTTCCAAACAACAATTTGATTTGGTTTAATATGCAACTCTGACGGAATGTAACATTTGTGTTCATCCTCACAACCAGGAACATTCGTACCTAGGGGTATACTAACATCAAATTTTTGAGAAAATATGTTTGAATTTAATATGTTTTTTGATTCAGTGATTGTATCGCCAGATATTTCATATTCGGATTCTATTGGTGTGCATAACGCAACTGGATTTTCAAGTGATTCCCAAACATAAACCGTTAATGTGAACAAGCCGGATTTTTCTGGCTTCCATTCCGTAGTCAAACTTTTATGCTCTTTAGGCGATATTACACCCGATTTGAAAAATTGTTCAATTATATTTTTGTTAGAGTCAGTTATTTGTATAACGTGAACAAATTTTTGATCAGTAGCCTGAGTACTGAAAAATGTTGAAGAAATAATGATCTTTTGGTTTATTCCAGATGAAGCAAGTTGGTTTCCATAAGAATCAAAAAGTCTTGGAAAATCACAAACTATTTTTTGTATAGATGGAATACGCTCACCAATAAAAGCAGTCGCAGTCATTGAAAGATCATCGTCTATAGAATATGGATCAGGTAATGTCTTATCTACATATTCAGCAGTTACCGTGTCACCCATACTTACCTTAAGGGTCGTTCCGATAGAATTTTCTTTTTCAGAAAATTTTATTTTAGCAAGAAAAATCCCCGTTGAATTATCAGTTTCATTAACCGGAACAATTATTCCGATAGGATCAGTATCGCTCCAAACTTTAATTTTAAAAGAATCAATTTGTTCTGGATTAATATTCATATCTGGATCAACTACTCTTACAATTCCATAATGTTCAGGCAAGTAGGCTGACTCTAACCACTGGATTTCTCCTATATTCCATCGAATTAATGCTGATGCAGTGATGGTTTTAGATTGCGTTGAAAAAACTATTGTTATTGCATCATCATTTTTACAAGCCAATAACCCATCTGCTGGACCATGCCCAGAGGTAATTTCTCTGCCAGAAATTTTATGCTTTTTTGAAATTTTAAATCCCGTAAGAGTTACTTCGCCAAAGAAAATTCCCGAATTTTTTTTGTTCTCTTGAAGCGAATAGTTGAGTTTCCCCAACTTTGTTTGAACAGATATTTTATAATTATCGCTATTTCCTATGGAATTGATTTTTTCAGGATTACGGTTTAGTTCAGGTGCAATTAAGGCTATACGAACTTTATCTCCCCAAGAGTATACTTTTTGATCTAGTATAAGCGCCATAACAAATTTTGTAGTGTGAAATTGAACTAGGTATTCTTGATCATTCAGAGTTGCTTTAATGATGTAATTTGTATTCTCTTTCCAATAATTTCCCTCAATTCTAACTATTTCTTGATATACTCCATTAGATTTTTCAGAAAGTGGAATTACATTTGAATAAATCGTATTGTTATTTTCATCAATAATTTTTAGATGGATAGAATTCTGAGATAATTCTCTAGTATGAATTGAAATTAGAATTTTGTCTCCATACTCAAATGATTTTTTATTGGTCCGAACAAACAAGGGAAAATTAGTTCCAATAATTTCAATTTCTTCAGAACCTTCTAAGAATTTTATCGATAAAATTCTTTTATCTGGAAAAATCTTCTCATCAAAATCTTCTTCTTGACCATCAATCAATACGAAGAAATCATCATCCTCTGTGCCGTTTTTAGAGTCCAGTAGTTTTCTTGGAATGTCTATCGATAGTTGTCCATCACCTACAGTATGAACAGAAATTATCAATGACTTTGAATCAGAATCTGGAACAATATTACGAATTTTTCCTTTTGTAATGGAGTATGGTAAATCAAAAGAATAATTATCAAATTTAGTAGTAAATACACCTTCTTCTGTCACATCTGATGAAGGTTGTGACAATGCCTGAAATTCAGGTTCAGATATCTGAATATTTTCAGATATGTTATCCAAAGGATTGCTTACAGCTTCAATACATTCGAAATTCTTAGGTACAGGATCGAAATTTAGTTCAATATCTTGAATTTCTGAGGAATGTTCTATTGTACAATGTTGGATTTGTTCATTGTTTGATATTAGAATAACATCAACACCATAATCCTCTATATTGCCAACACTTTCAATTGATTTTGAAACCTCATTTAAAATTGATAAACCGTATTCTAGTGCAATCTTCCATTCAAGTTCATAAGGTTTGAATTTGCGTATTAAGTGGTTCGCTATCTCAATTCCGTCTCCATAAGATTTGAATTTTGGGGCATCATCAATTATCGTCTGCATTGAATTAGATAGATGTACTTGATGAAATTGATACTTTGTATTTTCTTTTATCATTAAAAGTCCTGATGAAACTTTAATTTCTCCACCAAAAGTTGGAGAGTTTTGCATTATTTGAGAAATTTTTATTCTAGCATTATCAGAATTAATTGTTTGATCGGATTTTAACTCATTTATTATTGTGAAAATTCTATCCACATCACCAGACAGAGCTAAAAGAAATTCTTTGTTTTTAGGTAGATAGTATTTTTTTGAAATTTCACTTGTTGAGGAAGAATTAGTTTGCTTTCGATCGGCAATAATTAATTGGGCATCTTGACATTTCAGGTAAAGAATTAATGTCATAATAGAATATCCACTGAATGGGATAAAACTATTTCAAAATATCATTTTGACGTATTATCATATAGTATGAAGTTTAGATTTTAACAACCATATTTTATTGCCCACGACTCACCTGCAAACTCACTGCTATCACAAAATCCAGCATACATTACTGCCAATCCTGATTCCATTATCTCTTCATTGAGATTATATCCATTACAATGAATTTCCGCAATCATTCTGCCGTAACTTCCTTCTGTCTGCCCATCATCCTCATCAACTATAACAGTAGAACCAACAGGGCAGATAGTAGCGATATAGCTTTTTGCCTCCTCATATCCTGATTCCCCACGCTCAGGAGTATTTACTAGGGCAAATCGGATAGACTTGCCATCAACAGTTATGGTATCCCCATCAACTATTCTATCTACAGTTCCTGCAAAGCACTTTGCTGTTCCTTTGCACTCATAATCAAGCACCGTTATTTTTTCAGGTGGAGGATATGTGCATGATGCTCCACTCCATGTGCCACCTAGTGAGAGGCATTCTATCTTTTGATTCTGCTCGTCAGGTGGGGCAACACCTGAGAATCCCGTACGGGAGTCAGTAAAGGTATCTTGTGTGGTTTGGGCAAAGTTTGAGGCAAGAAATCCAAGTAAAATTGCAATACCTGCAACTACAATGATAATGCCAAGAATTCTTGTATTCATGATTTTTTAAGAGTTTAGAAAGTTAAATTTTCTATTCGCTTTCTCCCATTTGGGCTTTACGACTTTTTATTGCGTGACAATTTGGGCATAATGCTTGACAATTACTAATATCATTATTTGTTCTATCACCATCAATGTGATCATAATCAACTACATTGAGAACACGTCTACAACTATTACACCTATGATCTTGCTTTTTTAAGACTTGATGTTTCACTGAAGACGAAAAACTTTTTCGTACTCCAATGGAGCCGCCGCCACCCCCTTTTACGGCCACAGCAATTATGATGATTAAGATAATTGCTCCAATGATATAGTAACCAGAATTTTCATCAAGAGTAATTGATGATACAGAGTTTGGATCATCGACACAGATAATTCTACCGCCACTAACTGCTTTCTGAATTTTCCCTATAGGACAATCCACAGTACTAAATGTAGAAGATGAACCACCAGATTGAATTTCTTGTGCCTTTTTTGCATTTAGCTCATCTAGTTGACGATCTAATTCGCTAAGTGATTGACCAAAAGCTGGAGTCAATAATGGGATTAATATCAAAACAAAAAGAATTGATTTTATCATTTTGATTGAATCCATTGCAAGATAACATTCAGTTGTTCACGAATTATTGAGTTTAATGAATCAATTTTTTTGTTCAATTGTTTAATTTGAGATTTTAAATCAAAGTTCTCTTGTTTGAGTTTAGAGTTTTCTTTTGTTAATTGATCTATCTTTGTAGTATACTTTGAAATGGATTCCTGAGTATATTGTTGTCCTGAACTTGAGCTAGAATAACCTGATGAACTTGAGGAAGAACTGGAACTAGATTTTGGCTGGCCATTATAACAAAAGTTGTTGTTAGGACACTCAGAACAATATCCTTTGTCCCCGCATGTGTAAGAACCAGAATCAGAAGGGCAACTGTGCCATCTGTGGCATCCATCTTGGTGGCCATAAACGGGTAAAATTGTGCCTAAAATCAGTAAGGAGATGCTCAAAAAGGAAAGTAATACTTTCATGGAATGTTAGGGATGATGTATCTAATTAAATTTTAGAATTAATAAATTATGAAAACATAGTTTTTGGATAATTTTTACAGTTCTATAACAGCTCAACAGCATTATTAATTAGATTAAACTCAAGACATTATGGCAATAATAAAATACACTGAATTATCAGAATTCCAAAAATGGTTATTTTTTTACTTAGTTGTTCATAATATGATTCCAAAAAATATGCAGGGGGTAATTTCTGATATGTGTAGTGGCTTAAAAATGAAAATTAATTTAGATGATTTTGGCGGAGAGATTAATAAATTTAAAAAAGACGCAGAGATTCTTTATAATCACGGTTTATTGGAAAATGCCAGCAGACAATCAATAAACGATAGTTATGGGCTTTCAGATATTGGTTCAATCTATCTTTTACAGAAAATTATTGGACCGGTCATAACAGCAAAAGATAAACAAATGGAACAAAAAATAATACAATATTTTGGACAAAAAGAACCTAAATTAGAAAATGAAATACGATTTTTATTAGCTTCAGTTAGTAAAAAGAACTTTGCAACTTCTTTTAAGAATACAGCTGCTCATGCGATAGAAGATTTCATGCCATTTGCAAATGCATTAGATAAATTACATGGTTTAGCTAAAGACTTTGGGTTAGATCAAGCACCAGCTGGTTGAGCAACTAGATGGAAGCAACAAAGATTGGAATCTCAATTATAATTCCCATATTTACTGGTTTTTTATTTTCTGGAATATTTGCAGATGAAATTTTCACTGATTTCGATATTATTTTTGAAGATCCACCTAACAATTTAATCAATCAGACTACTGTAATCATAAAAAATACGGGGGTAATACAATCAAAAAATACTATGATTAGTATGGAAGTCAATACAAAAATTACAGAAATTAAGGATAATTGTTTAGAAGGAGACATAATTGATAATAAAGAGCTGAAAATAATAATAGCTTTTCAACGTATGTCACCAAAAATAAATTGTGAATTTACTCTTTTAGGAAATGAATTTCCTAAAATTTCTAATATTAAAATAACGGCAGATGATCGTTCTGCCATCGATTATCCATCAGATGTAAAAAATACCATTTATCTTTTAATGATTGGAGTAATTGGATTTGTAGAAGTTTTAGTAATCATATACTTCTATGCAAAATATTTACCCATGTCAATCTACTTACTAAAAAATAGGAATTACGTTTTTACTGAATCAGAATCAAAAATTTCTCGTTTTTTGATAACAGAGTTTGGTAAGTACGATCTTCGAAAAAGAGACAGCATCATAGTGAATGCAATTTACAAAGGTAAAATAACTAAAGAACAAATTATTTCATTCACTAAACTTCATTCACGATATGTGACTATTCGATTAAAAAAGCTTAAGAAAAAAACAGTAGTGATTGAAGATGGAGTCTTCTTTCGACTTCATCCTTCTGTAGAGAATTACTTGAAAAAATTAGGAGTGTGAATTATAAAATATGTCAATAAAAAATTACAAAATTCTAGATTTTAGCGTAATCTAGTATTATTTCTAGAGGAAATTGCCAATCGCTCTTTTTGAATTCATCAATTGTATGTCAACCACCAATTTCAGCAACTAAACCATAGTTGTAGCTTCTTCGAGAAATTCCCAAATCTTGTGTAATTTGAGAAATTGTCATTGGAGGTGTATGCTCATCTATTCCATTGAGTCTTTCAGATATCTTATCTTGAATTTGCTCTGAGGTACATCTATGCCCATTGATCTTAATTCTAGGATGAAATACTATGAGAGAACACCCCAGAAAAGGTCGACCATAAATTTTTCAATGGGTTTTACCACATATTTGGCACCGAGTTTGATTATTCCATCACCTTGTGCACTATGTTATGGTTTTTAGAAACTCTAATTTTGAAATAAACTAAATGGTATTAGATATTTTCTAGGGTACTACCTGTAACACAACCTCAGATGTAGGACCTATAGCAAAATCTTCTGAAGGATTACCATTAGTAACCTTTCCATCAGCTAGTACATACATGATATACATCTGGGTATTTGTCACAGTAGGTGCAGTTGCAGAAAATTGAATTGTTTTACCCTCCAAACCTGCAGGTCCACTACCATCGATAGCACTATTCAAATCACCAATTATCTGAGATGAAGTATCTGAAAACACCTGGTAACTAGTAGTAAAGTCACCAAATCCATTGATACTAGCAGGATTTACAGTCCATCCCCTAGGTACGTTAATGATTAATCGAGAGCTAGCATCAATCTCATTTGTTGTTCCCTTTTCAAAGTCAGCTAGAACAACATTAAACGTCTGAGAAGATCCTGATAGAATTCCAGTCTTATTCACATAGATGTTACTATTTACTGTAGAATCTGGAACAGTAGACAAGTAAACATTAACCATCGAAGTATCTGAATTTCTATTATCAAAAGATGTACTGTATCCTGCTTTTCCAAATTCGCCCACAGTAGTAAACACATCAACATGTACAATGACAGATTCTAGCAATGCAGAGCTTGCAACACCTCCAGGATGCACCTTTGCTAGGAAAGGAAACACAGAGTATGGTGCAATTCTTTGTGGAGTACTCAAGTTTTGCCACATTAACTGGTTATGTGATGGACACGACCAATTACTAGTAGTAGGAGCTACAGTTATTGGATTACATTTATCAGAACCAGTCGATGCATCAAGCATCACATCTTGGCTGTTTGCCCTAGGACTAAACACCGAAATTGCAACCTTACTGACATACATCTCCTGTCCAGTTGGGTTTACAATGTTTGCACCCCATAGTGCATGTTCTGGTGCATCACCAAACGGAGATGGTATCACCATGAATATTTCAGGACGAGACAACAAGTCCTGCGTTAGAACAATTAGCTCTGATGAATCAGGTGCTTGTAGTTTTACAGAATCAGAATCATCATTGCTTTTAACAAAATATCCTGTTATTGCTTCAGTTCCTGTTGCATTACCAGAAAATGTAACAAAGGTTCCAGCAGTACCATTTACCTTAAACTTCCAGGTAAAGATAGTAGATTCAGCAGGATCTAATGTAACTGGAATAGGATTTGGCGGCAAAGGTGTTGCAACTCCAGTAGATGGTGTGATGATTAGCTGCTGTGGTGCAACATCATAAATTCTGCTTTTGCCAATGTTGGTCACATGCATTGCAAGAGTGGTATTCTGCCCAACTTTGACATCAGGTGGAATGGTGAATACTTCGGCTCGTAGTTTGTTTGCACCTCCAGCAAATAGCTCCTCAGTGTGTATTGTTCCCAGAGTGGATACAACCTTGACATCATAGGTATCAGGAATCATGTGTAACTGCTGATTTGATACGATATCTGCCCCATATCCAGGCGGAATTACAGTATCAATTCCAGTCAGGTTGTATGCCTTTACTGGATAGTCATTTGCAGCATCAGTCTTGTTGATAATCCATAATCTAGATATCTCAACTGGATAGGTTCCCTCATTTTTTACCAAAACGCTTAGTTTGTTATCATTTAATGGATCAGTCGATACCGAAATTGAATACTGTTCTCTAATCTTTTTGATTTCATTTTTTGTAATTGATTGTTGTGAATTTATCAATTCATTTTGTGTATCTAATGCCAAAAAAACTACGGATAATGAGCTAGTCATCAATACAAGAAAGAACAATGCGCCAACTACAGTTGAGATTCCACGTCTAGGAGTCTTGTACCATTGTATCACCGCGTGTCACCACTCAGTATGATAAATTCAGCTGGCTGGTTTGCACCAAAGTTGATATGAATTTGCAATGGACGCCATACCAAAATGTCTGGTGCAATATCACCACTTAGTTTAATCACCAATCTAACTTCTTGGTCTGGTAATAATTCATTTGATGATTGTTGTAGTAACTGTACAGTATCTGATGCCGGAATAATACTAAACTGTCCACCCAATGGATACTTGCCAGTAAAATCATCAACAGATGTCTCTAGTAATTTTCCTGATGTGTTAGGATCCCAGCTGTGTAACACATTATTTATCTGAACATTATGGATAAAGACAGGCTTTGTGTATGTGTTTTTTATTTTCAAAACAATAAAGTGAGTACCTTCATTGCTAACACTTAGTGGGATGTTATTCTCATATAATGCACATGAATCAGTACACAATTCTTGATTGAAATTATTATCCAATTGAAGGATATTAGAAAGATTTACAGAATCCCTTGTATCATATCCTGTAAGCTTTATTGAATTTGGTGGAATATCAGAAACTGTCTTTCCAACATTAGTCAGATCAGAATCACTCATTATTATAGAAAGAAACAGTGCGCCAACTAGCGTCATTGCTAAAATTAACAAAGTAGTGATTACTTCTGATACTCCTCTGTGTGATGATGTCTTCATCAAGTGTTAAACGGCCTCGCTATTGTATCAAAGAAATTTCCACGTCCAGTAATTATTGAGATTTTATACTCGCTGTTTGAATAGTAAGAATCCTGCCATTCCTCTGGTGTGGCATTTGGCAAATCTGCCTTGAATGAAATATCTCCTGAATCCTTAATCATCATTAAAGAGGCCAGATTATTTTGAGAAAATATTACCTCCTGAGTATCCATTTTTACTACGGTAATCTTGTCTACTGAGGTCTGAATCGTGCCTATATTGCGTATAGATATCGTAACAGTATCGCTTTTTGGCTCAAACCTAATGTGCTCAAATATCAAATCCTCACGTAGGGAACCTGAAGTCTCTGGACCAGTTGTGATTAATCTTTGATTCAGCTCATTTGTTTCCCCAAGGCCCTGACTGAGAATTACTCCACCTATTGGAACTACCACTGCCAACATAAACAAGCTCCCCACAACCTGACTTATCCCCCTACTTTTCCTCATTCTCACTCAAAACCGATAATCTTGCCTTGATAACATTTTCAGTATCAGAAATGATTTGTTCAGGATTCTCAGATGCAATCACGGACACATTATAGCTTAATGCAATTGATTTTGCCTTGTCTGATATTGTTGCAAAGCCAATTAGTATGGCAATTGATGGTGACGTATCAAGCACTTCGATAATTTTTGAATTGATTTCAGAGTTGTCAATCTCTTTTTCAGCTTTTTTAATAAAAATCATAATAGATTTGCCAGAATCATTTTTACCATAGATATCTACATGATGATATCTTCCACTTGTACCCTTTATGGAATAATTCTCATCTGCATTAAACCCAAACTTTGATAGTACATGTAATAGTTTCTGTTGTAATTGAATGGTATCTGAATTTGCATCATAGTTATCATCACGTAATTTGTATCCATTTACCGATATAGTTGCAGCATTACTAGTATCAAAATCATGATCATGCTTTCTACAGTATAGCTTTACCATTACATCATCAAATTTCTCATTACAGTTATTACACTCATACCACATTGCAGGAATTCTAATCTCTTTTGAGTGGTCCTTGATTGGTTTCTTACATGAAGGACAGGATACTATCTCATTTTTTTCATCATGCTCAAATTTTCCACGCTCTGAAATGTAACCGCATCTCGTATGCTCTAGTAGATGTAATTTCTCAATATCCATTGAAGAGCATTTTTTACAGTATAGTCTTACATTGATATTAAATGAATCAGAATGTTTCGGACATACTATAATTTTCTCATAAACAATCTTTTCTAGAATCTGTGCATTCTGTGATGATAAATTTTCTAAAAATTCTACATTATCTTCTGATTCATTAATCTCTGATAAAATTGGATATGTCACCAAGCCATTGAAAAAATCAATCTTTGGTGCAATGACTCGGTTTTTGTGTCTTTGAATGGTCTTGATTAGCTGAGAGATTTTATCGATTGGTGGCTCTGCAGTTGAAACTTCGGATGTTTTTTCTTCAGTCTTTGAATCAAGAGGCTCTGTTGCCTTTTGCCTATGCAAAAATGAGTTAATCATGGCCTGCTTTAGGGGTATTTTATCTGGTTTTAGCTCAGAATTGGCCTCTTTTTGGGTATTTTCTTCATTTTTTAGCCGATTTTTATTAAACATCATAATTTTCCCCTCTATCCCTACCTCTAACTAGTAAATCCGAATTGGGCATAGGTATTATCGAATTTTATCGGATGTAAGACGAATGTTGTTCATTTGTCCGAACAATTGTTTAAGAAAATTATTTTTGCACTAGAATCATTGGAGTTTAAAATTATCAAGGATATCCTCCCCAAGGTAAAGTTAAGATCTATTCTAAATGGAAAAACAGAGTTTGATTATGTATCTAATGCAGATTCTACAAAGCTGAATCTTGCATCCCTGCCAAAAACAGTAGAAGAAGATGTAGACCCAAGCATTCCAAAGTTTTTCTCTGTATCAAAGCTGGATTTTGATGGTGTAGAAATACACGGTGGTGTTGTAAAAGATCCCACATCAAAGAGCGGTGTACGATACATGGTGATTCAGCCAAGATTAAGCATTCGTGATAAGAAAAATTTTGATATTATTAGAAAATTATTGATGAGTGAATTAACAGTATCACTGCATGAAATAAAGACAAAAAAGGATGCAGAAAAACGACTCAAAAAGAAGATTATACAATTAATTAAAAAATACAAACTAGAAATTCCGACCAAAAATCTATCAAAGATTTCATACTATGCAATTAGGGATTTTATCTATCTTGGAAAGATTGAGCCATTAATGCGAGACCACATGGTTGAAGAAGTCAGTTGTGATGGAACAGGCATTCCATTATACGTATGGCACAGAGAGTACGAGTCCATTCCAACAAATGTTGTGTTTACTACGGATGCTGAGCTAAACAACTTTGCAAGAAAGGTATCCTACGTATGTGGAAAACATGTATCCATGGCAAATCCAATTATTGATGCATCATTACCAGATGGTTCTAGAATTAATCTTACACTTGGACATGAAATTACAAAACGCGGTAGTACATTTACTATCAGAAGATTCAGAGCAGACCCAATTACCATTATAGACTTGATAAAATTTGGTACAATGAATTCAGATATTGCAGCATATCTTTGGTATATTGCAGAAAAAAATTCTACAATGCTAGTAGCTGGTGGAACTGCCAGTGGAAAGACGACAGCACTAAACGCACTAGCATCATTTATCCGTCCTGGACAGAAAATAGTCAGTATAGAGGATACCCAGGAGCTAAACTTGCCTCATGAAAACTGGATTCCTGCTGTATCAAGACAGAACTTTACAGATGGACAAATCGGTGAGATTAACCAGTATGATTTGCTCAGAGCAGCACTCAGACAAAGACCAGATATTATCATCGTAGGGGAAACAAGAGGACGAGAGGCATACACGCTATTTCAGGCAATGGCTACAGGTCACGGTGGCTTCTCATCAATACATGCAGATTCAGTTGAGGCAACACTGACAAGATTGGCATCATCTCCAATGGATATTCCTAAACCATTAATTGCAAACACATTAGACCTTATCACATTACAGCTAAAAATTCGCGTCAAGGACAAATCAGTTAGAAGAATTATTCAGATTTCTGAAATTGCAGGACTAGATGAGGAAACAAACGAAATCAAAACACATGAGATATTCAAGTGGAATCCTAACCAAGACATTCACCAGTATGCAGGAAATAGTGTTGTCCTAGAAAAGATCAAGGATAGAACAGGTGAAAGTGATGAAGAGATTGACTTTGAGCTAAAGAAGAGAAAGATTGCCCTAGAGTGGATGGTAAAAAATGATATCCGAAAACACAAAGAAGTAACAAAGAATGTACTGGAATTCTATTCAGATCCTGAGCGATTCTATGAAAGAAAGAGAATGGTGGTATGATGACATTTCTTTCCAGTCAGAACAAATCAAAGAAACATGATGAGGCAACATCATCATTACAAGTTCTTAGCTATCGATTACTCAAAAATCACGTCCAACCATTATACCCAAGATTAGCATCCCTTGAAAAGAATCTAAAACAGGCAATGATGCCAATTCCATTTGATGTCTATGTGTGTAGTATGGTTTTTTTCAGTCTTATTGCAGGAATAGTAGGTGTTGCAGTTAGTATTGCAGCTGCATTTTTTGTTAACATCCAACCAGTTGCATTTGCATTCTTACTTCCCATATTAGCTGGATGTGGCATTGGTACTGCAACGTTTTTTGTTTTGCAGATGCTTCCCTCAATTAATGTTAAAAACAGAGCAAGCAAGCTAACAGAGGAATTACCTCATTTTATTGGATACATGGCAACACTAGCTACTAGTGGTCTTGCACTGGAGGGAATCTTCAAGGCAATTGCAAATGAGGATTCAGATGAGGAAATAGTAAAGGACTGTCGATTCATCACAAGAAATATTGAGATTTTAGGCATGGATTTAGTTAGTGCCATAGCTGATTTAATCAAAAGAGCACCCAAAGGCCCCTATGCAGAACTACTAGAAGGTGCCATCATCACAGTACAAACAGGTGGAAACCTCAAAGAGTATTTCATTGCAACTGCAAAGGTTCAGCTAGAAGAAAAAAAGATGGCACTTCGAAAATCAACTGAATCACTAGGGGTAATGGCCGAGATGTATACCATTTTGCTAATTGTTTTCCCACTGATGGCAGTAATCATGTTATCCATCATGGCAATTATGAGTCCAGATTTAGCTGGCTTTGATCTTATTCAGTTAATGAATCTTCTAACGTATGTATTGGTTCCATTCTTTGGTGTATTACTTTTGTTTATGATGGATTCAATGGTGCCAAAGAGGTAAGATGCATGCAAGAGTTTCAAAAGAATCTAAATGATGTTGAAGTTCCAAAGCTTTCATTCTTTCATTCAGAGAAATTCAAGATTGGAATTGCATCAGCTGTTGCAAGTGGAGTCATACTATTTCTTAGCTTTTATCTTTCAGAATTATCAATTACTACAGGAATCAAAGATATTGGAATTGTATTTGGGATTTTAACTGGAATTGTTCCAATCACTCTACTTCAAGTTAGGGAATCCCAAAGAAAAGATAGTATTGATAGAAATTTACCATTGTTTTTGTTATCACTAGTTAGTGCAGTACAGAGTGGTTCTAATTTAATCAAAGCAATTGAACAAGCAGGAGATCGAAACATGGGTGCATTAACACCTGAGCTAAAAAACCTTCGAGCAAATATTAGCTGGGGAATTCCAATTGATGATGCATTTGAAAACTTTGCAAACAGGATGGGTACCAAAATTTCACGCAGAGTAGTAGTACTATTACAAATGGCACTAAAGATTGGTGGTGATATCACAACAAACCTTGAGATGATTCAAAAGCATGTCACTGAATTACAAAATTTAGAAAAAGAAAGAAAATCAAATCTTCAGCCATACACCTATACAATTTACATCTCTTATGCAGTGTTTATCGGAATAGCAGTAATTCTATCATCTCAGTTCTTTGCTGAAATTGAGACAGTGCAAGAGATGCTAAAAAACACAATGAAGATGACTGGAAGTAACGGTGCAGGGTTTTTCACTGCATTAGCAGACATTGAGATTGATCAGTTAAATTCACTGCTATTCAATATGGCCCTAGTTGAGGCAATATTTGGTGGCCTGGCAGCAGGAAAGATTGGTTCAGGAACCTATGTTTCAGGAATCAAACATGTAGTAATTATGGTAGTAATAGCGGTCCTGGCATTTGCGCTAATCAATACTGATTCCATTGGAACAATAGGCATCTAGGCGTAGATTTATGCCTAAATCCTGTTCAATTGTCCGTTCAATTTAGACACCAAATTGAGTATTACTGGGAATTTCCAAGAAAAATTACATTGGCTCAGAAAGCATACTCTAGTCTAGGTATTGGAGAAGGCGATGAAAAGACTCCGCATCTTAGCCATATTGATGAATTAGGAAAGGAGTTAGCATCAGTGCTAGACCTAGAAGAACTAGAAGGTCATATCTATCTGAATCTGTTACGAACAGGTCCAATTACTGCTAGTGCATTAGCAAAAGAGCTTGATATCGACAGAGCAAAGACATACAGAACAATTGACAAGCTAGTAAGTGAAGGATTGGTATCAACCACATTTTCAAATCCTAAATTATGTATTCCAATTGATCCTGAAGAAGCACTAAAAATTGTTCTAAGAAAAAAACAAGATGAGCTAAACAAGATTAAAAAAGTTGGAGAAAAAGTAATTCAACGAGTACAAGGAGTTGTTACTGCAGGATACGGAACAAATGTTCCAACATTTAGAATTGCTCAAGGTTTAACAAACATTTATGCAAATATTGAAAAATTAATTGAAGAGTCATCTGATGTTGTGTATGTAGTAACTACAATCAAGGATATCTCAAAAATGTATCATACAAATATTCCTGAAAAGATCAAAGTTTGTGAAAAGAAAGGCGGCTCAGTAAGATTGCTAGTAGATATTGAGGATGACAAGATGTTACCATTTGTAAAACGCTTTGCTGCAACTGAGACCAAAATTGGCAAGTTACCATCAAAAGGAAGAATCATCGTATCAAAAGGAAATCAAATGATAATGTCAGATGCTACTGCAAAGGGTTCAATGAGCTCAAGCACTGAAACTGACTTTGCATTATGTACAAATTCATATGAGATGGTAAGCAACATTCTCAGTCTTTGTAACTTTTTGTGGAAAGCAGGAAAGCCAGTTACTTAGCTTTAATCTAAATCAACTATAACTGCAGCTTTTTCAGAATCTTCTAGTGTATCTCTGACACCATTTAGAATGTGGCTAGTAGATGTAAGGCTAGAATAGTCAGTTAGTTTCAAATTATTTAGCAAAAATACTCGTGGTGCAATCTCACTTGATTTTGATTCTAAGAATTCATCTAATTCTTCAAGGATTGAAATTTTTCCGCCCTGAAAGAGTCGACCGTTTTTAATTGAGAGTTTTTGTTTACCATATCTATCTAAAACTATAATGTGATGTCTATCCTTTTTGCTAAATAATTTCTTGACCGCAATGTGTCCTGTGAACACAAAATAATGATCAGACTCAAAGCTAAGGTCAACTAGTTCTTCAGAAATATCGATGATTTCAGCTGCCCTTGTCGTGGCCTGTTCAAGTGTAAATACCGTTTTGTTTGTAAACTCACTATCAAGCTCCACATTTCCTATGGCAGTGAGTCGCAATACTGCCTTTTCAGGGATAAACTCGGTGTCTATAACTATCGATTCAGGTACTGCTCCCTTTTTCACCATGACATCATGAATCTGCTTCTCGGCCTCTGATATCAATTCAGGAGTGGGATGTACCATCGATTTTTCCAGTTCTTCTTGAATCATTGATGAGGCTACACCAATTGATGAGATTACTTCTGCATGCTCTGCTTTGTAGTATTGGATTCCAAGCTGTTTTGCCACAAAGGGAACCAAAACTGATGCACCACCGCCACCTCCGATTATCTTTGTGTTATTTGGGTTAAGCTTGAACTCTTTGAGAATCTTGCTGATGGTCTTTGTAATCTGAAATGATGAGGTCTGAATGACAGACATTGCTACGGTAGAATACGAAACGCCTAATTTTTTACCAAGCAGTTCCAGCGCAATTTTTGCTGATTCCTGATTTCCATAGGAGTAATCATCTTTTTCAATCATTCCTAGTGCATTTGCAGCACACGTATTGGTAATCGCATATGTATTTTCTTTACATTTGATTACGACATACTCCTCATCATTTTCTTTTGGTTTTATGGTATCAATTTTTCCTGTTTTTAGCTCTTCAGGATCTGCAAAACAGGAATATTTCAGGCCCGCAATATGTGCACTTCGTGGTCCCACTTGGTTTACCGAATTATTTTTCAGATTAATCATACTTCCGCCTGCAACACCTAAAATTCTCACATCCATGGAACGAATGCATGTTGGATGCTCATTAATTGTAACATACTTTATCTCAGGCTTGCCATTTTTAATAATACAGATGTTGGTACTTGTGCCACCTACTTCTACAAAAATTCCATTTGTTACTTTTAGATGCAGTAATGCCCCTGCAACACTGGCTGCCGGTCCAGACAAAATTGTTAGAATGGGTTTTGTCTTGAATGTATCCATACTTGTTATTCCACCATCTCCTTTCATGATCATTAATGGTGATGTTACACCAGTATTTCGTATTGCCTCTTCAACGTAGTTTGCAACCTGAAAAGTTTTTGGTAACACACTTGCATTTACTGCTGCAGTCAAAGTTCTAATTTCTAATCCATAAATTCCAGACACTTCATGTGATGAAGTAGACGGCATCTCAAGTTTGCTTGCATTCTCCATAATGAATAATTCATTTGATGGGTCATCTACACCAAATGCCTCTGTTGCAACTATTGCCTTTGCTCCTTTTTCTCGTAGTTTCTCCAAGGTATGCTGTACATCCTCAGGACCAACTATCTTTGATGTATCCAAAAACTCATGTTCAACTTTAAGATCATTTTTTGAATTAATTTTTGTATCTTGCAGTTTTGTTCTCTTAACAACATCACGTTTTTCTGGCCCAACACCCATTGCAACAATTCCAACCTTTGCCACATCTGCTTCTAGTAGTGCATTGATTGCTTGTGTTGTACTATGAGAGATTAGCTCAATGTCTGCAATATCAATCTGAGATTCTTTTAGAATATTTTGTAAAGCAATGACTATTCCCTCAGATACGCCTTTTTTTGCCTGATGAGTTGTAGGAACAGTAGATTTTGCTAAAATTGCACCAGTCTGTACATCAATTGCTACTGCTTTTGTAAAGGTTCCACCAACATCTATTCCGATTCTAACTCGTTTGTTTGACATTTTCCTTCTTCCAAGATTTTCGCATTTGAGCGATCTTCTTTTCTTTTCTTGGATTAATAACTAGTATGTATGATACTGCGGCCACATAGATACCAAGTAGGACTATTTGGCCAATTAGAGTCTCAAGTGTGGGGTAAATTCCAGTCATGTGTGCCAAAGTGATATCAAGCCTTGGAATAATGCCAATCATTCCGGTGTAGGGCACTATGTCTAGTATCTGCAATTCTCGAATGGCATTGCCCAAGAATGCAATTGAGAGGTATGCGCCAATGCCCATGGTTAAACCAAACAGTACTCGCAGTGGAAGTCGCTTTCCAATCTTTCTCATGAAAAAGTACAATCCTAGTAATGATGCCATTCCCAAGACAAATCCCAGTAAAACATATGCTTCCATGTATTTTGCAAATCCAAACATTGCCTGATAGAACAATACAGACTCAAATCCCTCACGATATACAGTAAAGAATGACAGCATAACAAAGACCATCACACTTCCTGTAGTTGTTGCCTGCCAGACCTTTGCTTTTACAAACTCCATCCATTTTTTGTGTTCAATCTTATTTAGAATCCAGAAGCTGACATAAAACAGAACAGCCGTTGCAGACAACGCAGCTATTGCCTCAATTAGTTCTCTACTTGCACCCGAGATTGAGATGATATAATTTGCAACAACCCATGTTGCACCTGTTGCACCAATTGCAGCTATGATTCCATAATAGATGTATTTTTTAAATTTGATATTTCGTGATGCCTCCAAATAAGTAATAATTGCACCAAGAATTAACACAGACTCTAAACCTTCTCTGAATATTAGTGCAAATGATGCAGAGAATGCAATCATTGGTGCAAGTGTACCTGTTCCTGTGACTAGTCTCTCTGACTCATCAAGGTTTCTTTTGATTTCAATTGCAGTCTTTTGTACTTCTTCATATGGAGCTTGCTCTTTTATTTGGTTTCTAAGCTCTGCAAAGAGATATTCCACCTCCAATGTAAAATCAGGATCAATTGGACGCAATGGAATCTCAACATACTCGTAGCTATCAAGGTATGCAGTTCTTGCAGTGGCATATGCTGATTGATAATCTTCATTTTGATAGTGAATCATCATTTCCTGAAGACTGTCTCTAATGAAATCAATCTCGTTTTTCACGCTAGACTTTGCATCATCAGATGCATCACCCATTGCCTTGAGTACACGAGATTCTGCAAATGCAGCATTTGGATTTGGATTATTCTGCAAATGTTCCATGACTTTTCCTTCTGCAGTGTTTAGATCAGGGATGATTGATTCAGTCAAGAAAATTTTGATTCGGTTAGCATCTTGCTTGTTTTTGATCATATCACGTAGTTCTTCTCTCATATCCCACTCCAAAGTATACAGTAACTCAGAGTCCACTCGCTCAATGTTTGGTTCTAGATACTCAAAGTTTTCAAGATATGCTTCAATTGCTAGCTCTTCTGCTGCGGCATAATCTCCTTCATCTAATTTCACTAGTAGTTGATCATACAAAGTGTAAATTTTATCATAAAGAGACTTTTCATCAAAGAAGACGTTTTCTGTTCCAACCAAATCCCTCTGTATTGCAGAAGTCATTGCCCCCACTGTAACAAAATTAGCTTTGTTTTCAACCATCTCTAGTAATTCTTTGTAAAAGGATACTAGCTCCTCATGCAGTCTAGTATCAAAACTAGTTTCTTGTAAAAATCTCTGCTCAGATTCTGAAAAAAGCGTCTTTGCTAATTTGTATGATGATTCTTTGTTCTTGTCGATAAATTTTTGATATTCTTCATCAGCTATAATCATCATATCTGATATCATAAATTCTGCCGCATAATCAGAAATAGAATATGTGTCAAGTAAATTCAAAATTTGGCCAATGATTGTAGATGCCTCCTGTGGGTTTGATGTAATCGTAGATGGTAAATCAAGGAGAAGTAGGTGAATCTCATCAGTAGTATCAGGATTATTTTCCCTTAATGGAAGCAGGTTATTTGCAAATTGGGCGGATGCAATCTTGGAGTATTCCTCTGCATCTGCAGTGTTTCCTTGTGAAATCTGCTCATCAGTGTATGTGAGAATTACTTTGGTAATTTCAATCACGGAATATGCTTTGGAATCAGCAGATTGTGCATAACTTGTTTGGTTGACTCCTGTAAAGGCTAGCGATACGGCAAGAAACAACAAAACAAATCTGCCAAAAGCCATACGGCAAATTCTCTGTAACCTAAATTTAAATGAGATAGTTATTCTATGATTATAGAATGAGAACCACTAAATCTTGATTGCTAGAGTGTTTCTCTTCATCAATGCAACTACTGAAACTATAGAGATTACTAGTATCAACATTGCAATAGTGCCAAACTCTGGCACTACAGATCTTGCTACCTCCAAATCAGCCAAGAGCAAGTCAACTTTTGCATCAATAACATCAGGTGAAGCATTTGATTGAATTAATGAGCGTAACTCTTCTCTCATGTTGACTTCGATTTTTTCCATCAATTCGTGATCAACTTCACCTAGTGGATCCTCTACAAACTCATAGTTATCCAAGTATGCAGAACTGACTAAATCATATGCCTTTTGTGAATTACCATTTCTGTATTCAGCTTTTGCTTGAGTTAGTAGGCTCTGAATGTTATCAATATATCCAAACACATCGGTCTCTACTGCACCACCGGATAGCTCTTGTAGTGTAGAGATATTGTTTAGTGCCTTACCAACTGTAATGCTAACTTTAGAAGGAGATTCAAACTTTGTGATAATTTCATTTAGGGTTTTAAGATGATTTGCAAGATTTACAGAGTCTGTTTCAGATAATTCTGTAAATGCATCCTTGTTTTCTTCATACAATTCTGTTGCTTTTGCCAAAAATACAACGGTCTCATCATATTCTTCTTGGTCTACTATTTTTCCATCAGTAACAGCTGCTGCATATTCTTCTTCAACAAGATTTAGTCTATCATAAATTCCAGATAATGCCAATCCAACTTCAGATGTGTCTCCACCTTCATACTCTCTAATAATTAATTCAACTTCATCTAAGATATGATTTAATTCATCTTTCATTTCATCGATACTCATATCAGATTCAACTACCTCAATTACTTCTTCCATCTCATGCAATAGTTCATTTGCAGATTCTGGACCTAGGGTAGCCTCGATTGATGGATGTAAAGTTCGATAATAGTATAATCCTTCATAAGCAAATTTTTTGGCATCCGCTACGTTATCATTCTCTAATGCACCAATTGCTTCCTCGATTTCCTCAATTGTCTTTAATTTGAAGATGCCAAGTAACTCACCAGTGATGGTTTCAGAGTGATTTTGTAATTCAGCAGAGTTTGCCTTTATTTTTTCAAATGCCAAATTAGATTGAAAGTCTGATTTTTCAGAAATCTTGAATTTTTTCTCCATTACATCATACCATTTGAAGAGACCGTCGGAATCATTATTCTCAAGTGCTTGTTCAATCTTTACAAATGCAATTTTGTAAATTGTCTTATCAACTACTTGTCGCTCAAGTTTTGCTTGGTCGATATTTCCCTCTTTGAGTAAATTCTCAATGTCTGTAAATGCAGTAGAGATCAAGTCATGGCTCTCTGCATCTAGTTCTTGTGCTGCTGACTGGAAATGGTCAACATATGTCTTTTTTGCGTCATTTAGATGCTTTATTGAATCATCAATGTTTGCTGCCTTTTCTGCATTCTCTAATGAAGTTTTGATTGAAGACCATGCATCCCCTAGTGTTGAATGGGTAGCTGCAAAAGAGCTTGGAATAATTCCCCCCACTAATACCAGGATTGAAAACATTGCAAGAATGGATTTTATTTTCAACAAGATGCATCAATTAATCCAGTATTATTATCTTTATTCAATTCCAATTTTTTAGAACAAGAAATTAAAATGAAAGTTTTAGTTTTGTCAGCTAGATGTATTTGGATAAAGACTCAGCGTCGGCTCTGTTTCATTTATTGTGATTTCAACTTTGCCTATTCTGCTTCTGTACTGTTTAATTTTTTTTCCTTCATTGGAGATTACAAACTTTTCAACATCAATTAACGCAAGGTCTTCTAAGTGAGACACTGTTTTGTAAACTGTAGAAAGAGAAATCTTTAGCTCATCGGCTATCTGCGTAGCATCTTTTGCTTGATTCTTTACTGAAAACAAAACTGCTCTCGTGCAAACATTGCTTAGAGATTCAATAATTTTTTGCGTAATGTCAAATTCGCTTAATTGAATTATGTTTGGTTTGGTCATGTTTCTCACGGGTTTGGTATTAACACCAAGTTTGGTTCAGGTTTTTTAATACTGATATCGGCTTTACTAATTCTTGAACGATATACTTTGTATTTTCTTCCTTTATCTGAAATCATCCATTCTACAACTTCAACAAGTGTTAGCTCTTCTAAATCGTTTAATTTTTTGTAGACTGAGCTTAATGGAATTTTTAGCTCGTACGACAAATCAGCAGCAGTCTTTCCTTTTTTGATCATGGAAAATAAAATTGCTCTTGACTCTGCGTCTGCTAATGATTCTAGAACTTTTTGTGTGACATCATATTTTTTTAATTGCGGTAATGTCAGTCTTTTTGCCAAGTGTAATTCGGTAATTCTTGAGTTATTTAAACGAAAGCCTAGTTATTCTAAATTTTTAGAATGATAACTGATAATCAGTTAGAAGAGACGTACATCTCTTTGTCAGGCTGGAATTTATTCCACAGTACACCCAAAATTATTGGAATTGATATCCAAAATGAGGACACTGCAAGAACAGACATCATTCTAAATCCATTTACCAAATCCATTGGAGCACCTATCTCATCGGGATTGGCAGGCATTACAACAAACAATGCGCCAATTAATACGCCATATCCTACAACTGAAACAAGTTTCTTTTTTCCTTGGAATCTTTTTGATAATTGATAAAATCCAACTGCTGCAAATCCAGAGATTGCAATAAATGCCAAAAACAAAACAGAGCGTAACACTACAGTTTCAGGATCACCAACGGTTGGAGGATTTGCAGGATACTTTAGGAATGGCAGCAAATAGATTGTCAACCACATGATTCCTGCAAGAATCAAGCCTTTTTTGATATTGTTATTTCCTGGAAGAACCTTCCTAGAATATGCAAATACTATACCAAATAATGCACCAACTGATGTTCCAAGAATCGCACCTGCTAATACTTGCCCGCCTTTTTGCCAGTATCGATAAGAATTGTACTCTACCCAGAATTCAGGCGAATCTTTTTCCTCACCAGAAGCAAAGAGGTTCTGGTTTTCTATGTTAATTGCATCATCAAGGTAGGGTTCTACGATTACTAAATTCACTCCACCATGAATTAATCCCGCAAAGGCACCTGATACCAATACTAGAATAATAAAAAGTGCCGTTTTCATGACGAATCACTAATGGCAGGGAAATCCTGCAGCGTGCCTCATGTCATGAGTCAGCTCGTGGATGTAAAGTTGATCAAAAGCTTCTGCGCCTTGAATCATGCTAAACAAATGTCCCTGATCATAACCTACAAGGAATAGACCAAAAGCAAAGATTGCAGCGAGTGCAATAACTGCTCCAATTGGAACACTAGATTTAGTTACTGTTATCTCTCTTGATTGAGACATACAACAAAACAATTTTGTTTTGTATTTAAATTCTTGGATAATTTATCCAATATAAATAATGGAAAAACCAATTGAAAGATCTGCACCAACAGATCAAAACACTACAGAATGTCGTTTCAAGAAAGGGTTCAAGTAAAGTTCTAACATTTAGTATCCCACATGTCTTTAAGGCCTTACAACTTTTAAAAAAAGATCAATACGTAAGCAGATCAAGTTTTTGTAAGTTTCTCCATTTGGGAGAAGGCGCTGTCAAGACACTAATTCTTCACCTAAAAGAAGCTGGACTGGTAGATTCTACAAAGTCAGGCACATATCTTACACCAAAGGGAGACACATTTGTCTCAAAGATACTAGCAGAGATTCCAGCAGAATGTACCATAACAAAAAACAAGATTCTAAAATCAAACCACAATCATGTGATTCTGCTTAGAAACTATGCAGGTGCAATAAAAACAGGAATGGAGCAAAGAGACTATGCTATCCTTTATGGCGCATCGGGTGTCATCACCCTAATTTATTCAAATGAAAAATTTGTCTTTCCAAATGAAGCAAAAGAATTCTTTACTGAAGAATCTGAGCTAAAACAAGAATTGGTAAAAAAACTCAAACCGCAAGAAAATGATGTCATAATAATTGCAACTGCAAGTGATGCATTTGTTGCCGAAGTCTCTGCTAAAAACTCTGCACTAAGCACTATAGCACTTCATGAACATCATTGAAACAAAGCTATTTACCCAGAACATTACGCGATAGGTTATGATAAAGTATCTTGCAATTCCAATTGTAATTGGAGTCATTACAGGAATTGTTTTGGCAGTAACCTTTGAAACAGATCAAAAAGAGGATGGCATTTTACTTTCTGCTCAAAAACTAATCAAAGATGGCTCCCCAATAATGGGTGAGAAAAATTCCGATATTACAATACTAGAATTTGGAGATTATCAATGCACGTTTTGTTTTAGGTTTCACCAGTCTACACTAAAGATACTAGAAAAAGATTACATCGATTCAGGAAACATACGACTAGTCTTCAAAGACTTTCCACTAAACGGTCCAGACTCTGTTCTAGCTGCTGAAGCATCATATTGTGCCGAAGACCAAGGAAAGTACTGGGAGTATCACGATGAATTATACACAAACTGGGCTGGAGAAAAGACAGGATGGATTACTCGTAATTCCCTTAATGCATTTGCAGAAACTGTAGGCCTTAATCTAGAAGAGTTTAACCAGTGTCTTGATTCTGGTAAGTATAACAAAAGAGTTTTAGATCATCAAGACTTTGCAAGACAGATTGGTGTTGATGCAACTCCATCATTTTTCATATTCAATGACGAAAAGATAATCAAAATAAGAGGAAATCAGCCTCTTGATGTATTCAAACGAGTCATTGATGATTTGAAATCTTAGTTTTGCGCTTTGTTCTTAGCTGAGTTCCACAGCATGGACAGTGAATTTCTTCACAAAACATGTACACATTGCAGTAAGTACAGCGTTTAGCTCCGCCCTGATATCGGCTCTTCTCCGATCTATATCGTTCGCATATTCCTCTGCATGCCAATGATGATTTTATGATATCAACCAAACTTAATATTCGCATCTGAAAAAATTTCAACATGGGAAAGATTCAGGTCGATAAACAGGACTCTGTAAAGCTATACAAGATTAGAAAAACCCTTGAGGAGCTATCAAACAAATCAGGTCACGGCACTGAGTTAATCAGCGTATACATTCCTGCTGGAAAGCAATTACATGAAATTATCAGCGTACTAAAAGAGGAGCAGGGAACTGCAGTCAACATAAAGTCAGATCTCACAAGAGGTCACGTAGTTGATTCACTTGGAAAAGTAATTCAAAGACTCAGATTGTACAATAAAACTCCTGATAGGGGCTTGGTAATGTTTTGTGGTGCACTTCCACCAGAAGGTGGCGGTCCAATTGGTAGTGAAGTTGTAAAGGTGTATGAAATTGACCCACCAAAAGAGCTCAAGACGTTTCTGTATCGATGTGATGATCATTTTCATGTTGATATCCTAAAGGACATGCTAAAAGATGACAATCTCATTGGCTTTCTTGCAATTGACTCCAAGGATGCAGGATGGGGGCTGTTGCATGGTGATAAGATAGAGGTGTTATCAGAAACTGGTTCTGGCGTTGCAGGAAAGCACAGACAGGGAGGACAGTCTGCAAAAAGATTTCAAAAATTACGAGAGATGGAGTTGACCTATTACTTTAATCGTGTAGCTGAAACCACACGGGAATACTTTGTTGATATTTACCCAGTAAAGGGATTAATTGTTTCAGGACCAGGTCCAACAAAAGAAGACTTTGTCAATGGAGGCTATCTTGAGTATAGATTACAAGAAAATATCATTGCAACACTTGATACGTCATATTCTGGTTCAGAAGGAATCAGAGAAGCATTTGCAAAAGCATCTGATGTATTATCAGATTTTAGAATGGTTGAAGAAAAACAAATTGTTGAGAAACTATTTCAAAAGATAAACTCTCACTCTGGACTAGGTACCTATGGCCTAAGTGAGGTAATTGATTTACTAAAAAATAACGTAGTAGATACTTTGCTCATTACAGATGATACAAATCTAATCAAGCTAGATGTTGTGTGTAATAGATGCAAGCATCTTCAAGAACAAATTGTAGAAAGACCACAGGTCATTCCAAAGAGAACAGAGCTACTAAGTGCACCATGTCCTGGATGTAAGGCAGCAGACTTGACAGCAAATGAGCAAGATATAGTAGACTATCTATCATTAATTGCTGCAAAGACCGGTGCAAAGATTGAAGTCATTTCAGGTAGTGCAGAGCATGGTGCAATGTTAGCTAGTCTTGGCAAAGTTGGGGCCATTTTACGATATAATCCAGGACACGCAAAATAGTATTATCTAATTGCTGCAGCATCCTGTGTTATGGATAATGGAGTTCCTTGTTGTTCACCAACAATTCGTTGTCCAATTAGTTTGCCTTCAATTTTCTTTACTAGGAATTCAAGTGAGAATGGCTTTTGAATAATTTGAACAGTATCATCTCTTAGCTCATTGACCTTACCTAGAATACCATGGCCATATGCTGAAAGAAATACTAATCTTTGGTTTGGTTTGTACTTTAGAATCTCCTGAGCAGCAGTGGCACCATTTTTTCTAGGCATGTCATGATCCATCAGAACAATATCAAATGGAGGTGAGTTGTCTTTTCTAAATAGTTCAGAATATTTTGCCTCATTCATGAATTCATCCACACATTCCACACCGTCTTTTGTCAGTGTGACCTTGTGACCACGTTTCTCTAAAACAGTCTTGTACTGTTTTGCAGTAAATTCATTGTCTTCTGCAATCAAAATATTCATTGTCATGAATACCAAATGATTTTTTCATCATTTTAAAACGAGTTTGTTTGGCTTGGACGAACTAATTTGCTCAAATCCCGTTTCGTATCTTTTCAGCAAGTTCAGCCAAGTCCGAGTCCTTTGATATCTCACGCTTTGTCCATATTGTTCCCTTATCATTGAATCTTGGAATGATGTGAATATGCACATGTGGAACTATCTGTTTTGCTGCTTTGCCATTGTTTTGAGCAAGACTAAACGCATCAGCTTTAGTTGAGTGTAAAATAGAGCGTGCAATCTTTGGAACAAGAGAGAAAAGTTTTCCGACATTTTCTGGCTCCATATCTGTAATTCTCTCATGATGTCTCTTTGGTACAACAAGGCTATGTCCAACATCAATTGGATATTTGTCTAAAAATGCAACATGTTCATCATCTTCGTAAATTAAATGACCTAAACGATCACCTTTGATGATATCACAAAAGATGCATCCCATGAATCTATGGGATTTTTGTATTTTATTTATTGTTTCATCGATTGAGTTAAGTAGGGTAATTTTTTCATCAGGAGTTAATCATGGGTAAAAAAGCCAGAAAAGAGCGCGAAGAGAAACGTGAAAGTTTTGCAGCTCAGCGAAGCAAGCAAAAGAGAAAGACATACCTCATGGCAGGTGGTGTTTTAGCTGTAGTTGTTGCAATCGTTGCATTTTCAGCATACAACTTTGCAACAAACTTTTCAAATGCACCAGGTGCACCACCAGGCGCAGGAATGCTTGGAGGAGAACATGTGCACTCTTCTATACTAGTGAAAATTTTTGGCGATAAATTTGATTTCAGTCTTCCAGCATATCAGATAAAGAGTAGCTGGATTCACTTTGAGGCCCAAGATGGTACAACAATTCACAGACATGCAGAGGGAGTAACCCTAGGATATCTCTTTGATACACTAAGTATCGAAGTATCAGATGAGTGCTTCATATTCCCTGATGGAAGACAGTTTTGTACAAATGAGGATTACACCCTGAAATACTATGTAAATCACGAACAAGTATCTGGCATCTATGATTATGTCTTTAATGATGAAGATAGAATTCTGATATCATATGGCAGTGAAACCCCTGAAGAGATTGAAGAGCAATTACGAGAACTAGATTCCCAACAAATACTAGCATAATTTTCAAGATAAACCATACAAAGCAAGTTTGTTTACTGGTATGCCACATGGCATTGAATTCCGGACTAGGTGTGGATGATTCGACATACCAGTAAACATTATGCTGTTGGCATCGATACAAAATCTGATTTAGATTATTTATGGAATGCTTAACAAAGTTCATTCAATTCTAAATATTATACAACATAGTAAATTCAGATGAGAACAATTCGTGATAGGGTTTAGTTTCATTTGCATATTGCACTTGTTCTCATCTAATATCTATGACTTGGCTTGTAATGTCGAGATTTCATTCGTAGAATAGAATTACAACATGGACATCTGAGATCATCAGTGACAAAATAAGCATTACAGCAAGAGCATCGCTTTTGTCCTTGTTTGTATTTATCACATAGCTTTGTTGTTGTAGCACGAAGGCTAGTGCATATGCCTTTACAATGTAAGGACATGGTTTTTTAAGAAAAGTTTCGCCTCCCAGGTCTACATTTCTCAAGGCGGTATCTTGGGTGCTCTTTTAAAATTGCCTCATAGTCTTCATCATCATCTATGATTTTCTTTTTTTCTCGCACAATAACAAAATGTTTTGATTTTTAATAAAACTCGATTAACTATGTTAAGCATTGGCTATATATTCACAGGATAATCATGTTCGTGAATAAGCAGAAAGGAAAAACCACAATCAGAGAAAAGACCAGTATGATCAAGTGGGTAGCAATCATAGGTGTGGTAATAGGCCTAGTAGGATACTATTTCCTGCTAACAATGGTTCCAGTAAACGTTGGGTATCCAGTTTTTGGTGCACCATCAAACATATTCATTAAAACGATTAAGAATCCAGATGGAAGCTTTGCGTTTGCAACTCAATCAACCAAAGGAAGTAAAACAACCAGCGGAGGACATCTTAATCCAACGTATCATGTTGGAGAAGGGAATTTAGTAACTATTCATCTGATAAATGAAATAAAGAATGAAAGAAATGTAGGCAACAAAATCAATCTAAATATTGACGAGTTTAATGTTCATACTGGAGATATGGGCTATTTCCAAACAACATCCATTACTTTCCTAGCAAACAAAAAGGGAAATTTTGAATATTATGATTCATACAATCCTGCAATGAGGGGAATCATTAATGTACAGTAATTCCAAATGGAGACACATACGATGAAAAACGATGAAGATTCTGTACGAGTCGGAATAATCAACTCGATGGATTCTTTTATTGACAATATTCAAAATATTAGAAAAGTTCTACTCGGAGTATCATTATCAGGACTATTCTTGGCGCCATTTGCAGCGGGATTGTCAATTTACCTTCTATTTCATCCAAAGTTCTTTGTCATACTTGAAGAACATGATGATTTTGGAACCGCTTTAACAGTATTATTTGCAGGAATATTTGTTATCTCTGGAATATGGATGTATTTTGGTCTACGTGAATATCGACAATTAAAAAACTGGAATAATAGATACACCAATTATTTGAAAAAGAGAGAAGAGATCAATGACGAAATTGCATCACAATATAATTTAGAAGAAGAAAAGTAATCCAAGTTTTTTCTCAGAGTTACTATCATTTGAAACTCTAGGGAATAATTCCTCAAAAGGATCCAAGATGTTTCTACAAAATTCCAATCCTTTGTGTGTTACTTTGAAATATGTAATATTTCGTTTTCCTTGTGGTTTTTGATATTTTTCCAGTAATTGTTTATCCTCTAATTCATCAAGTATGTGTTTATGCTTTGTGAGATTTAGCCCACAATAACTAAAAAGCGAAGTCTGATTTATCTCGCCGTGTTCTGTTAAAGTGAATATAATATCCTTAATGATGTAGACTTTATCCCGATATTTTTTGGATACTGACATACAGAAAAAACCTAGGAGTTATAATTAAGGGTAGGCTCCATTAACAATGTTAAGTAATTCATTATAACTCAGAAATCATTGTTTTTTGATGGCAATTAAATTCGTGTGTAATGACTATGGATTTGACTGTAATTTTTCCTGTCAAGGAGACAATTCATCAGAATTGATAGATGAATTTGCAAGGCATACTGCTGAGGAACATGGTATAGAGTATTCAAAAGAGGCACTCATGCAGTTTATCATCAGGAAAACGTGACTAGATTGAAGAAAATCACATCATCAGATATTCAAAATGAAAAAATAACTATGAGAATTTTATCAAGTCTAACACATCCTAAAACGGTAAAAAACATTAGCGAAGAATGCCAAATTCCTATAGCATCTGCATATAGGAGAGTCAAATTATTACATAAAATTGGGTTGCTAAGTAAATCAGGGAATATTTCTGATGGAATCAGAACAAGGTTATACAGTGGCCACAATGTTCAAGAAAAAGAGTAGCATCACAACATTTGTCGTATGTCCAAATTGCAAGATGGGCTATCAAGTAAATATCGATATGAAGACAGACCGTCCCCAAAAAGGATTAACTTGTAAAAGATGCATGAAGAAAATCACATAATTCGTTGTGTGAATCTCTAAAGAAACTCTAAATTATGCCAAAACAGAATAGTCGTGATAAGTAATAATGGAAATTTCTAGTAGAAATGTAGTAGAAGGAACTTCACGAGCACCTCACAGAGCAATGTACAAGGCAATGGGGTTATCAGATGAAGATCTTGGCAAACCATTTGTTGGAGTTTGCCATACAGGAAATGAAGCTACACCATGTAACATTCATCTTCCACAGCTAGCATTTAGCGCAAAGGATGGAGTTGCAGCTGGCGGTGCAACACCAAGAATGTTCTCAACCATTGCAGTTAGCGATGGCATTGCAATGGGACATGAGGGAATGAAATCATCTTTGATATCAAGAGAAGTGATTGCAGATTCAATTGAGCTAATGGTTAGAGCACATCAGTATGATGCGCTAGTTGGAATTGCAGGTTGTGATAAAAGTTTACCAGGAACAATGATGGCAATGGCTAGACTAAACATTCCATCTGTGTTTGTGTATGGTGGAACAATAATGCCAGGAATGCTAGATGGAAAGGAGCTTACAATAGTTGATGTATACGAAGCAGTAGGAGCTTATGACACAGGACAGTTATCCCTTGAAGCACTAAAGAATATTGAAAACACTGCATGCCCAACTGCAGGCTCTTGCGGTGGAATGTTTACTGCAAATACCATGGCATCAATCTCAGAAGCAATTGGATTGGCTTTGCCAGGAAGTGCTAGTCCTCCTGCAGAAGATGATAGACGCAAAAAGATGGTGTATGATACAGGTCTTGCATGCGCAAAACTATTAGAAAATAACATTCGACCAAAGGAAATTCTAACATTTGAGGCATTTGAGAATTCAATTACTATGCTAAATGCAGTAGGTGGCTCTACTAATGCCATTTTACATCTCTTGGCATTAGCAAATGAGGCAGGAATCAAATTAACATATGATGACTTTGAGAGAATAAGAAAAAAGACACCGCACTTGGCAGACATGAAACCAGGTGGAAATTACGTAATGAATTCACTAGATAAAATTGGTGGAATTCCATTTGTGTTAAAGAAATTACACGATAAAGGATTGATTCATGGTAACTGCATGACAGCTACTGCAAAGACAATGGCAGAAAATCTATCTGCAATGAAATTCCCAGAGACAGAACAAAAGATTGTAAAATCAGTTGATGCACCATTGCATTCAGTTGGAACAGCTGTAATTCTAAAAGGCTCACTTGCACCAGAAGGAGCAGTGATAAAGACAGCTGGTGTCGAGATGACAAAGTTTACTGGAAAGGCCCGAGTCTTTGATAGAGAAGAGTATGCATTTGATGCAGTATCAAAGGGTGAGATTGATGAAGGTCATGTTGTTGTGATTCGATATGAAGGACCAAAGGGAGGTCCCGGAATGCGAGAGATGCTAGCTACTACTGCAGCACTAGTAGGTCAAGGACTAGGAAAAAAAGTTGCAATGGTTACTGATGGAAGATTTTCAGGTGGAACAAGAGGATTCATGGTTGGCCATGTTGCACCAGAGGCATTTGTTGGCGGACCAATAGCATTGGTAAAAGACGATGATGAAATAACAATAGACACTGAAACTAACATCATTGATCTTCATGTATCACAGGAAGAATTAGAATCAAGAAGAAAGGCATGGAAGCGACCCAATCCAAACTATACACATGGTGCTTTAGCAAAATATGCATCACTTGTAGGCTCTGCAGCACAAGGAGCAATCACATCTCCAGCTAGCTAGAATTATTTTAGATGATAGTGAGAACCACAGAAGAATAATGAACCCATTGGGGTATGCTTTGCAGTAAGGGACAATCCATCTTCTAGTCCTTTGCCACAGATGTAACAACTAAGACTAGTTGCAGATGATTTTACCAGGGGTTTTTGAAATGGCAGTAAATCCTGAATCAGAATGCGATTGTTTCTTGGTCTCTCTAGGATTTGGCTCATGGTTATACTACGAAGCGATCAGATATAAAGGTACCGTACCATACCGTAAAAAGAGGGCCGAGGGTCCCAAAGAATGGAGGGGCATTTGGGCATTGGGAAACTCCTCGACTTTAATGAATATACGAAAAATTTTGCCTTAACTTTGTGTGTGTTATACCTGAACACACTATTGTGTTTCAAAATTTTAAATAGGCTTCAAATCTGATTTTATTCATGGGTGAACACCTTTGGAAAAGCAAAACCAACAGTAATACCCCTAGAGTTATCTGAAAACCAATTCGAACTTTACAAAAAGATTTCAAAAAATTATTCACATACGTTTCTCTTTGAATCACTTACAGGTCCTGAGGAGCTAGCAGAGACATCAATTATCGGATTTGAGCCAGAGTTTGTAATCAAGGGGTACAAAAACAAGATTGAAGTCTATCAGGATAACAAGTTAACAAAGACTATTCAAACAGATGATCCTTTCAAAGAGATTAAAAAATTAATCAAGAAAACTGATGACAAATCATACAGATACTTTGGTGGGGCAGTAGGATTTGTAAACTATGATGCAATCAGACTGGTAGAAAACATTCCAATCAAAAACAAATCAGATGAGGTCCTAATGGAATTTGGAATATACCATGATGGAATATTTTTTGATAACAAGAAAAACAAGCCATACTACTTTTATTATGATACCAACAGATATCCAGAATTAATTAAATCACAAGTGCAGGATTCCTTTGAGATATCAGAGTTTACACCAAACATCTCAAAGGACACATTTGAGTCAATGGTGGACAAGGCAAAAAGATACGTCCATGATGGAGATATATTCCAAGTTGTACTATCACGAAGATTTGATTTTACTGCAAAGGGAAACTTTCTAAAGGTGTATGATGTGTTGCGAAAGATAAACCCATCACCATACATGTATCATATGAAGATGAATGAAAAAATAATAATTGGTGCAAGCCCTGAGATGTTAATTCGTGTTACAGATGATATTGTAGAGACCTTTCCAATTGCAGGAACAAGAAAGATTACAGATGATGAAGAAAAAAACAAGAGTCTCGAAGTAGAACTACTCAATGATGAAAAGGAGTTAGCAGAACACACAATGCTAGTAGATTTAGGAAGAAATGATATCGGCAGAGTGTGTAAATTTGGCTCTGTAATAGTCAAGGAACTAATGAAGATCAAAAGATTTAGTCACGTTCAGCATATTGTATCACACGTGGTAGGAACACTGAATCAAAAATTTGACATGTTTGATGCATTCAAGGCAGTATTTCCTGCTGGAACGGTTTCAGGGGCACCAAAGGTTAGGGCAATGGAAATCATCGAGGAATTAGAACCACAGTCAAGAGGCCCATATGCAGGAGCAGTCGGATACTTTTCATGCAATGGATGCTGTGATTTTGCAATAGCAATTAGAAGCATCTTCTTTGATGGAAAGAATGGATTTGTACAGTCAGGGGCTGGAATTGTATCTGATTCTATTCCTGAAAACGAATTCAAGGAGACAGAACACAAGGCAAATGCAATGCTTACGGCACTAAAGGAGGCAACAAAATGAAATTTCTGATTATCGATAACTATGACTCCTTTGTGTACAATTTGGCCCAGTATCTTGGGGAGCTAGGCGTTGATTGTGATGTTATTCGCAATGACAAGATTACAATTGATCAGATAAAACAAAACAACTATGATGCAATAATAATTTCTCCAGGACCAGGTACTCCTGATGATGAGAAATACTTTGGAATTTGCTCCAGTGTTATCAAAGAGCTTGGTCCAACAAAACCAATTCTAGGAGTCTGTCTTGGTCATCAAGGAATCATTTCAGCATTTGGCGGACAAGTAACTAATGCAGGATGTGTCAGACATGGAAAGACAAGCAAGGTGCAATACAAAAAAGATTCATTGTTTGAAGGAGTAAAGAATCCATTTAGGGCTACAAGGTATCATTCATTGGTTGGAGACAAGACAATCATTCCAGATTCACTTGAAGTGATTGCAACTGCAACAGATGATGGTGAAATCATGGCAATAAAGCACAAGGACTATTTGATACAGGGAGTACAGTTTCATCCTGAATCAATAATGACTGAGGATGGAAAGATAATTCTCAATAATTTTATCAAACAGGTGAAGGCACAAAAATGATTTCAGACTCGATAAAAAAATTAGAAGAAAAGACTAGCTTGTCACATGATGAAATTGCTAATATCATGACAGAGATTCTCTCTGGCAAGACATCAGAGCAAGAAAACTATGACTTTCTTTTGGGATTAACCGAAAAGGGAGAATCAGATGAGGAGTTGCTTGGGATGTTAGAGAAGATGAAGGAGTTTTCCCTGAAAATTACGCCTGAAAATGAGGGCAGAATAATTGATGTGTGTGGTACTGGAGGAGACAAACTGCAGACCTTTAACATTTCTACTACTGCATCCTTTGTTATTGCAGCATCAGGCGGAATAGTTGCAAAGCACGGAAACAGGTCAAATTCAGGAATCTTTGGCAGTGCAGACATCTTTGAGTACTTTGGATATGACTTGATGCAGGAACCAAATTCTATCAAAAAGGTTTTGAAAAATTTTAACATCTGCTTTATGTTTGCACAAAAGTTTCATCCAGCAATGAAGCATGTTGCAAGTGCTAGAAAAAAACTACAAAAGAGAACTGCCTTTAACATTTTAGGACCACTAACAAATCCTGCAGGAGTAAAAAATCAGTTAATTGGAGTATCCTCTGATGATCTACTAGAAAGATTACCAAGGATTTTGCAAAAAAATGGTGCAGAATATATCATGACAGTAAAATCAGAAAATGGAATGGATGAATTTTCAACCAGTGCAAACAACAAGGTTTCTTTTTTAAAAAATGGTAAAATCCTAACAAATATTGTAAACCCAGAAATGGTTGGATTACACATGTCATCAATTACAGATATTCAAATAAACACAAAAGAAGATGCAATCAAATCATTTGTTGATGTACTAAACGGTACTGCAAATCAGGCTATGATAGAAACTACAGCGCTAAATGCAGCAGGCGGATTAATTGTAAATGGAATCACAAACAGCTTTGATGAAGGAGTAGAGATTGCATTATCATCAATAAATGGCGGTAAGGCATTCAAATTGTTTACAGAATTTATAAAAAACACTGGAGACCAAACAAAGATCAAAGAGGTGCTTGAATCATAGATAGTATACTAACAAAGCTTGTAAACAATTCACAAGCTGCAATTGATGATGGAGTGTATGAAGTTGATGCAAATCTTGAACAGTCAACCCAAGACTTGCTTCAAACTATTAGAGTTAATCAACATCCCACTCTAATCACAGAGATAAAATTTGCATCACCATCTCTAGGTAAAATCAGAACAACATCAGATCCTGTTAGAATTGCAAATGCAATGATTGAGGGAGGCTCTAGTGCATTATCTGTATTGACGCAGCCATACCTGTTTAATGGTAGTCCAGACTTTTTCATGCAGGTTAGGCGCGAGGTAAAGGTGCCAATGCTCATGAAGGACATCATGATTGACAAGGTCCAGATAGATACTGCAAGAAAGATTGGTGCGGATTACATGCTGCTAATCCAGTCATTATTTGAGCAGGGCCACCTAAAGGAGATTGATGAGTTTATCGATTACGGTCACAAAAATGGGCTAAAGATTCTACTTGAAGTCCATACAAAATCAGAGCTAGAAAGTGCACTAAAGACAGATGCAGATTTGGTTGGAATAAACAATAGAAATCTAGACACGCTTGATATTGATCTTAAAACAACAGAGAATCTGCTCAAAGACTACAAGCAAGACAGACCGATAATTTCAGAGAGCGGTATAGAGACACCAGATGATATCAAGTATCTAAGAAAGTGTGGTGCAAATGGATTCCTAATTGGTTCTAGCATAATGAAAAGCGATAATATCAGAGAGAATGTGAGAAAATTGGTGAGTGCATATTGAAGTATCCAAAAAATGGCAGATTTGGGGAGTTTGGTGGAAAGTACATCCCTGAAACACTGGTGCCAGCAATTGAAGAGTTAGAGGAAAATTATCTAAAGATTAAGGATGATAAAAAATTCAAGGCAGAACTTGATTATTACCTAAAAGAGTATGCCGGAAGACCCACACCGCTATACTATGCAAAGAATTTAACAGAAAAGATCGGCGGTGCTAAAATTTATCTAAAAAGAGAAGACTTGCTGCACGGTGGCGCTCATAAAATAAACAACACACTGGGACAGGCACTCCTTGCAAAGAGGATGAACAAAAAGAGAATCATTGCAGAAACTGGTGCAGGCCAACATGGTGTTGCAACTGCAATGGCATGTGCTTGTCTAAAAATGAAATCCGAAGTTTACATGGGATACAAGGACACCATACGACAAAAGCTAAATGTTTTTAGAATGAATTTGCTTGGCTCTAAAGTTCATCCAGTAAAGTCAGGCTCTCAAACACTAAAGGATGCAATCAATGAAGCAATACGAGATTGGATTACAAATGTCAATGACACATACTATCTATTGGGTTCTGCAGTAGGACCACATCCATATCCTGTAATGGTACGAGACTTTCAATCAGTAATAGGTCAAGAGATTAAACAACAGATGAAAAAACTAGAGAATAAAACACCTGATACGGTAATTGCATGTGTTGGTGGGGGTTCAAACGCAATTGGAACATTTTACCCACTAGTGGATTCCAATGCAAAGATAATTGGCGTTGAAGCAGCAGGAAAGGGCCTAAAATCAGACTATCACTCAGCTACTCTGTCTGCAGGAAGCAAAGGAATCCTTCATGGCATGATGACGTATCTTTTACAGGATGCAGAAGGGCAGATCAAAGAGACACACAGCATCTCTGCAGGATTAGATTATCCGGGTGTTGGACCAGAGCATGCGTATCTAAAGGATCAAAACAGAGTAAAGTATCACAGTGCAAAGGATTCAGAAACAATTGATGCATTCTTGCTCCTAACTAGAACTGAAGGAATAATTCCAGCACTTGAATCATCACATGCAATTGCAGAGGCAATCAAAGTTGCAAGGAACAGTCCAAAATCTGAATCAATTGTAGTTACATTATCAGGTAGAGGAGACAAAGACGTCGAAGTAGTAGAAGAGTACATGAAGAAAAATGTCAAGAATTGAATTAAAGTTCAAAGAGCTAGACTCTAAGAACGAAAAAGCACTAATTGCTTATGTCATGGTGGGTTTTCTGCCAGACAAAGACACCATCTCAACTATTCGAGGACTGATCAAGGGCGGTGCAGACATTATCGAACTAGGATTTCCATTCTCTGACCCATTAGCTGATGGTCCTGTTATACAGAATGCAAGTACTGTTTCACTATCAAAGGGAACAAAGATGAAAAAGTTTCTTGATATCGTAAAGACGATTAGAAAAGAGACAGACATTCCACTAGTCCTTATGACATATGCAAACATTCTGTATCACAAAGGATATCAAAAGTTCATCAATGAAGTAAAAAAGGCAGGAATTGATGGCTTGATTCTACCAGACATGTCAGTTGAAGAATCCTCAGAGTATTTGGCGGCTGCAAAAAAAGCCAAAGTCGATACAATCTTTTTGGTTTCACCAAATACTAGTAAAAATAGAATTGAAAAAATACTAAAGGCAAGCTCTGGCTTTTTGTATCTTGTAGCAGTGTATGGAACTACTGGAATCAAGACAAGCATTCAAAATTATTCCATAACAGCTGTAAAAACGGTAAAAAAGATAACAAAAAATAAAATTCCAATAGGAATTGGATTTGGAGTATCCACCCCATCAGATGTTAAAAGATACGTCGCAGCTGGAGCAAATGGAGTAATTGTTGGCAGTGCATTTCTCAGAATAATGGAGAGCACGCCCTCATCAAAACTACAAGATAAAATTTTCAAATTTACTAAAAGTTTGAAAGTACAGACAAAATCAAGATAAACGATTAAAAACCCGATATGTCATTCACATATGTGCAGACAAAGTTCATTTTTGTAACAGGGGGTGTAATGTCTGGCCTTGGCAAAGGAGTCGTGACGTCATCCATTGCAAAATTATTACAGTTATCAAATCAAAAGGTATCTTGTATCAAGATCGACCCATACCTAAACTATGATGCAGGAACAATGAATCCTGTTGCACATGGGGAGGTTTTCGTCACAGAAGATGGCGGGGAATGTGATATGGATATTGGAAATTATGAGCGATTCTTGAATCAAAATATTCTAAAAAGCCACAACATTACTACAGCGCAGGTATACTCTAAGGTAATAGAGGCAGAAAGAAAAGGAGAGTATCTTGGTGCATGTGTTCAGATTATTCCCCATGTAACAGACGAGATAAAAAATAGAATTTTCCAAGTAGCAGAATCAGAGGAATTAGATGTTTTAATTGTTGAATGTGGTGGAACGGTTGGAGACATTGAGAGCCTGCCATTCTTAGAAGCATTAAGGCAGATTAGGGTTGAGCAGGGACCAAAGAATGTAATCTTTGTTCATGTAACACTAGCACCATCACTTGATGTTGTAGGGGAGCAAAAGACAAAACCAACGCAACATAGCGCACAAGAATTAAGAAGAATTGGTATTCAGCCAGACTTTTTGGCAGTAAGATGTACGGAACCACTACAGGAAAAGACCAAAAAGAAGATTGCACTGTTTACAAACGTCACACAAGATGATGTGTTATCATGTCATGATGTAAAGTCAATCTTCCAAGTACCACAGATACTATATGATCAGGGAATAGTTGATTCAATATTTACAAAGTTTGGAAAAGTTGGACTGGTCAATGCATCAGCTAACTGGGACAAGTGGAATGGAATAGTAGAATCAATGCTGAATCATGAGGACCAATCAGTAAAGATTGCAATGGTTGGAAAGTATGTCACACTAGCTGATAGCTATGTTAGTGTCAATCATGCGTTACATCATGCAAGTGCAAAGATTGGAAAATCAGTTAAGATTGATTGGATTGATTCAGAATCCATAGACGATTACAAGATACTATCAAACTATGATGGCATATTAGTTCCTGGAGGATTTGGAACAAGAGGTTCTGAGGGAATTATCAAAACAGCAGAATATGCACGTGAAAATAACATCCCATATTTAGGAATCTGCTTTGGATTCCAGCTAGCAGCAGTTGCTTTTGCTAGAAGTGTTTTGAAGTTAGAAGATGCAAACTCTACTGAAATTAAAGAGAATGCAAAAAATCCAATCATTGATCTATTGCCTGAGCAAAAAGATGTTGAAGATATGGGCGGTTCACTGAGATTGGGTGCAAATGAAATCTTTGTAAAGGAAGATTCCATTGCAAATAAAATTTACAAATCCAAAGTAATATCAAAAAGACACAGACACAGATACGAGGTAAACAAGGATTACATCAAGCAATTCAATGAAAAGGGATTATTCTTTACAGGCGAGAGTGATAGTGGAAAAAGAATGGAAATTCTTGAAATTCCATCTCATAAGTTCTTCATAGGAGTACAGTATCACCCAGAGTTTAACAGCAGGCCAGGATTTCCTGAAAATGTCTTTGAAGCCTTTGTAAGTGCTGCTGCCCAAAAATAATCGAGATAGGTTCTCAAAACAGGTAAAACCCTATAGAATTTTTATAATTAGAAACGCTACTAGAAACATGAACACTGCCCCATATTGGCGTAGTAAGGTTTGTTCTGATTGCAAGCGCATCAGATGCCAAAAAGGATGCAACTGCGATTGTCACTGGGACAGAAGTCGGTAAAAATTTCTAGTGCAAAATATTATAGAATTAATTACAGGAAGAAACAAAATAATTTGCTAATGATTATTCCAACGGGTTCTCTCTGATTCCTCTTAATTATGATGATAACAAATTCCGAATATGAAGCAAAATCTATTTTTGATTTATTCTATCTTTGAGATTTCGTAAATTTTTTGTCTTGCATCACGAATTGACACCTTACGTTTTACGTATCCCTTATCCAATAAATGACTAATTGCCAATCTGACTGTTCTATCAGGGAGTAATGTTTTGTTTGCAAGTTCTTTTTGAGTCAAGGGTCCCTCATATTCTAGAATCTTTAGCAATAACTTTGAGCTAGGAGGCATACTGAGTAGTTCTTCTGCAAGATGAACCTTCTTTGCCAATGCAGAGATTGCAGTAGAGTCCTTTTTCATTCGAATAATTCTTGCAGGTGGCAAAAACTTTGTGCACTCTACTAGTTTTTTGACATTATACCTATCAATTCCATCCAAGACCACCTCACAGTGCAATCTAGATGAGATATCATCAATCTCAATAGAGCTGTCATTTGAAACTATCAAAGGCCTTCTTGTAACATTTAGAGAGTTTACTGAAATGATTCCAAATACAGATGAATCCTGAAATATTACAGGACCTCCTGCAGACATTGAATATGCTGATGAACCAATTGGAGTAGACACTATAATTCCATCACTGCTATCATGCCAAACTTCTTCACCGTTGACACGCAGCGTATGCTCCATTAGCATTGCACTCTTTGATGCAAAGACAGAGACATCATTTAACACAGGATAGACATTCTTTCCATCGATTTTGACTCCAAGGCGCTGTACTTCTTCTATGGTATACTTTTGATTCTTTAAGCGCTCAACATAAGAGGAAATCTCCTTCAGATCAATTTGCGCCAAGAACCCACTGATTTCAGCCTCACTAATTCCAAGAATTGGTGTTGTTGAATCAAATGTTCTGTGAAAGTAATTTCGAACTCCCTTGTCCCCTCCTAAAACGATAATAAAATCAAATGGTTTTGATTTTGTTTTAGAAACAAGTGATGTTGAGATTCCCTTGTCTTCAAAAATTTTCTTGATTAGTTTTGATGAAGAAACAGTTAATCCTTTACCATAGATTCCAACGTGCACAATTGAATCATAAATCGGCTCAATAAAAGGATAAATCCAGAAATTCTCAGTCAGATATTGCTTCGTCAGGTGGCTTTATCTTCCTAAAATTTAGATACACCCCGACATCATAAGCAATTTTCAGTACTCCGCCAATCACAAAAGGCGCGGACAACCACAATGAATGAATAATTAATCCCGTAATGGATGGGCTTACTGCCTGAGCAATATTTCGAGAGGTGTTTGTAATTCCAGCTGCTGCAGTTCTTTCATTTTCATTCACCACTGAAACAATGTATGATTGTCTGGTTGGTACATCCATCTGCGATAATGTCATTCTAGCAAGATGCAATCCTAGCGCTATAGGAAATGTTGGTGCAAACGCAAGTAAAACAAGTAAAACATTTGAAGGAATGTGTGAAAAAACCATAGTGTTAATCAATCCTATTTTGTCTGCGATTCTTGTAGCCAAAACATATGAAAATGCAGTCAATGTGCCAGCTATTGCAAAGATCAATGATAAAGTAGTCAAATCCACCCCAAATCTAGTAAAGAACCAAAATGAGATTATACTTTGTATGACAAATCCTCCTGCAAAGGAATCAAGGGAAAACAATACTGACAATCTCCCAATTATTCCTCTTGATTTTGGAGATAATTGATTCAATGGATTGAGCTGTGTCTTTGTTGTGGGTTTATTTCCAACCTCGATATTTTTGCTCAAAAGTAGATACAAAATTGCAACTATTAATCCAGCTATAACATATACAGCAAAAAGCGGTTTGAATGATTCAATATTTGACCATCCAGTATTTTGTAATATTTGCGGAATTCCTGATAGTAATATTCCAGCAGACATTGCAAATGTTCCACCCATGTTATAAAATCCAAAAAGTGTGTTCCTTTTTTTGATCTTTTTTACCGTTTGTGGCAGAATAGCTTGCTCTAATGAAAGAAACGCACCCGTTTCAGAACCAGTGACGTTAATCGTTCCAATTAATGCAGCAACAATCAAAGCCACATAATTATCAGTAAGCAAAAAGATAGTTCCAGACACAGACATTAAAACAGCATAAATTATCAGAATTCTTCTTCGTCCAAATCTGTCTGCGTAAAAGCTTGCAAATAACGTGAAAAACACACTGTTTAGTAGAGTAACTGAGAGAATTACTCCGATTAGAATATCATCAAACCCAATTTGTTTCAGATAAATAGCAAGTATAATACTCAAAAATCCATACGAGAATGTTCTTACCATTCTTGTAGTTAGAAGTAATTTTCCGTCTTTAGTTAGCCAATCTAGTATCAATTAATTCAAAACCTTTGTTTGATTTGGATCTTTTTTAAGGTCTCAGTCTTTCTCGTAATATCATTTTTTGATTTATTATTAAGAGATTTAGACATTAGTTTAATGACTCATCAATCGACTAGAAGTTAAATCTGTCTGAATTTTATTGTGTTATAAAAATAAGAAGCATTTGTTTCAGTAGCCCCACGCTCAGGAACTTTGAGCAGTCCAATCTCTTTTGTATCAAGAGCTGCCTGAGCAGAACCTCCAGCAAAACAAAATGCCCAAAGAAAATCCTTCTCCTTTAGTAGAGTGCATGCAAATGTAGCTGAAAAGATATCGCCAATTCCTGTTGTATCATACACTTCTTTGTTTGGTAAAGACAACGAGTATAGTTTGTCTTCATACAATAGAGATATCTCAGTTTTGTTAGTATAGAGAACATATTTTGGACCTTGTTTTTGAATTGCCTTTAGTGTAATTTCAAAATCGCCAGGCTCTATTGCAGCTAACTCCTCAGGATTTAGCTTTATTGCATCAACTCCCTGAAGATTTAGAGATGTCTTTTCAAGAAAGACTTTTTTCTGTGCATCAGTTCTTCGTAAAAATCCCTGAGGATCTAGAAATAAAAAATTTGCATCATTTTTTATCTTTTCAAACAAATCACTAGATATTTCACCACATAGGGGGCTGGCAAGAAAACCATCAGCATCTGATGATGTATACTCTATGTCATCACATTTGTTTTCAAGAAACATTTGACGCTCAGCGCCTGTAATCTCTAGTCGAAATCTGGTAGTTGGTTTTTCAGATAATGCGTTTTCAAACTTTATTTGATTCTCAGATAGGTAACGATAAGGAAAGTCCTTGCCAAATTTTGTAAACAATTCCACATCAAACTTGAATTTTCGCGCAGTTAATCCACCGTAACAAGCAGCACCACCAATTTGCTCGTTGGTATTGCCATCAAGAACAATGCTGTCTATTGTACAGTGAGAAAAGAGCGCCAGTTTCATTTAATGAAAATGCCATAATGTCTGGATTTAGTTTTTTGCATTAATTCCATCATAGCAGGATTTACACATAATTTTGCCCTTGTGTATTATCAACTCCTGATTAGATGTCAGGCAGGTATGACAGAGTCCTCGCACTAAACATAATAGATCATGCTAGAATTAAAACTTGTAAAAAGTGATAAAATTTTTCAGCTATTTTGGTAGCTTTATTGTAAAAGTTGTAGGATTATTTTTTACAGTAATCTTTCCGCCGTGTAGTTTTACTATACTAAGACAGCTTGCAAGCCCTAATCCTGTTCCAGTCTGTTTTGTTGTAACTAATGGCTCGAAAACTTTTGGCAGAATGTCTTCAGGAATTCCAGGTCCCGAATCAGTAATGCCAATGTATGCATATTTCTCATCTTCTGAAAACTTTATTGTGATTTCACCAGAATCATCAATTGCCTGTTTTGCGTTTGTTAGTAGATTATCAAAGACAACATCCATCTTGTCTGCATCAAATGTCAGCTCCATATCATTTTCAGGCAAGTTTAGTTTAACGTTACTAGATAGCTTAGTCTTCTCCAAAGCATAATGGATTGTCTTTTTGATAGAGTTTTTACTTGTCTTTAGTGGAATTGGTTTTACAAAATCAAGAACATCTTCAATTTGATGTGACATTCGAGAGATTGCTCGCTCAATTAGATTCATCTGTCGTACAATGAATTCACTTGCGTTTGAGCTGTTCTTTACTTTGATTAATTCAACAGATCCTTTGATGACAGATAGTGGGTTTCTCAAATCATGGGCAACACGTGCTGCCAGCTCTCCAATTGCAGACAATCTTTCTGCTTGGAGTAATTTTTTAGTTTTAATTTGAACTTCGATTTCTAATTTGTCACGCTGTTCACTTAATTCTCTTTCATATTTTATTATGGTAGCCATGTTTTCCTGAATTTTTGCATTTAATTCCTCAGATAGTTTCCGCTCAGAATCAAGTTGCATTTGCATTATCTTTAATTTTCTTGCAGTAGAGTCATCGATAATATTGCTGATTTCACTGCTTAATTCTGTGCGCAGTACAGTTTCTAAATTATTGATGCTTTGCATCTTTTCTTGAATTCTACTGTTGAGTTTTGCAGACTGTTTCTTTTCAGATTCTATCTGCAACTCCATAACCTTTAGTCGTTGTTTGTTGTTACTAGAGATTAATTCAGAAACATCGCGTCCAATTTTATGAACCTCAGAGTTTGGATTAGAAGAGTTTGGATCAGAGTCTAGCTCAGAAATTACTTCATCTTCTTGTAGAATCTTTAGTTCACGATCAAAGTTTTCGTGTAATTTTTTAATGTGATTAATTCGCTCGATTCTCTTTTTAAAATCCTCATTACTTACTTTCATAAACTCTGTTGTCTCTTTGAGCTCCTCTTGTGTCTCAGCTGACTCTTCCTTTAGATCATCAGTTCCAGAAGACATTGATTCATTGTCTTGGAGCTTAAACTTGCGTTTATTTTCACCAAATGGATCCTCTTCAATTGAATCCATAGTCTCTTTATCATCTATAGAGTCCTCTGTCTGACGGCCAAGATATCGCCTTGCCATGATAGTAAAATCACAGATACCCGTAATGTCAAATTCGGTGTTCAGATTGGACATACATAGTACGACCCCAAATTTTAAAAGCAAGATTATATGGAGGAGAGACCTGAGAAGATTATGCCACTAAAACGAGCCAGTAGAGGACGAAAGAAGGGAGGAAAAGGCTCTTCTGGAGTTGTTCAATGTACAAACTGCGGCTCTACTGTTCCAAAAGACAAGGCAAAGAAGGTTACATCAAGATTAAACTTGGTAGAACATGCTTTGGCAAAGGAGTTGCGTGCACAAGGAGCATACATTGCATCACCCAAAGTTCTAAAGTGGTACTGTATTTCATGTGCAATTCACTTTGGAATACTAAAGATTAGATCAGAGGCTTCAAGACGCCAACGTGGCAGACTGCGCTAGTCTGAGATGTTTTTAGCAGTAAAGATTATTCTTTGAATCAAAGTTATTCCTGCAATAATTATCACAATGATTACAGCATACTCCATGAATCCAATCATACCAATAATTGCAATGACTAGTAATCTTTCTGCACGTTCACCGATTCCAATTCCCTGTAATTTGACACCCAATGATTCTGCTCTAGAGCGGGCATAGCTAACAAGTAGTGAAAGTGTTATAGCTAACAAAACAAGATAGGGTTCGGCGTATCCTCCAATCAAAATTCCTAGAAAGATTGCTACTTCGGCAATCTTATCAAAGACTGAATCAAGAAAGCCCCCTTTCTTTGATGTCTGCTTTGATACTCGCGCAACTTGGCCATCAACAACATCAAAGAATCCTGATACTAGTATCAATACACCTCCAAGAATAAACGCATACTCAAAATTCCAACCATATACAAATGCAGAAAGAAACGCAAATCCCAAACCGACGCTGGTCCAAAAGTTTGGTGACAAACCAGTAGAAGCAAAAACCTTTCCGATCCTTTCTAGATGAGGCTTGAGGGATTCTCTGAAATTATTTAGCATTTGATTCTCCCATAAATGAGTAATATAAAAAATTCAAGGACTCAACAGGCATAATAGCTGTTACACAATCAAAGTCAATTGTTATGTTAATATACGTCCCTCAGAAGGAAATAGCAGTATATGGAACAAGGCACTGTAAAATGGTTCAACCGTACTAAGGGCTTTGGCTTTATCGAAAGAGAATCCGGCGACGATTTGTTTGTACACAAATCAAGAGTTGAAGGTTTCCTAAAAGATGGAGATAAAGTCGAGTTTGAAGTTGGAGAAGGACCAAAAGGACCAAACGCTATCAACGTAAAGAAAGTCGAATAATTAAAAAATTAGTTTAAGATGCCTTTGTGTTTCTGAAAACAATAATTTTTTAAGAAATTTTTTATTTTTATTAGTCTATTTAGCTTGTGCTATGTTCAATGCAAGCATTGTAGATACAATCTTTGCAGCAAGTGATGCAGTAGAGCCATTATCATAGTTTGGATTTAGCTCAACGATATCAACTCCAGAAACTTTTTTGTTTTCAAATGAGTATATCAAATCAAACAATTCCCTAGATGTGATTCCTGCAGCTTCGGGGTTACCAACACCTGGTGCAAATCCAGGATCGACTACATCCAAATCAAAGCTAGTGTAAATGGAATCAAATGTTGATATTGCATCTTTGAGTAATTTTGGACCCTTGCCATCTCGAATGTCTCTATCAGCGATTGTTTTGATGTTATTCTCTTTTAGAAATTGTAATTCTTCTTTGACAAAGGAGCGCGCCCCAACGTGGATGATGTTGTCTGCCCCTCTCTTCTCAACGATTCTTCTAAGATATGCTGCATGACTCAACTTTATGTCTGCATATTCATCACGTAAATCATAATGTGCATCAAAGACCACATAGCCTGTTTCTTTTGGAAAGCTCATGTATGTTCCTAAAGTGATTAAATGCTCACCCCCAAGTATGAAGAGTTGTTTTTTTCTTTCTAGTAACTCGGTTGTAATCTTTCCAACCATATCAAGCATCTCAGTTGCAACGACAGTATGTTTTGTGTTGCCAAGGTCTTCTACCTCTACTTCCTCTAAATCGACTTGTAACTCTGGATGAAAAATTTCAATGTTGTTAAATGAATCTCTTATCGCATCTGGTCCAAATCTGGTGCCAGGCTTGTAAGAATGAGTTGAATCAAATGGAATTCCATACAGAATTGCTTTAGGATCATCTCCTCCAGCACTAGTAATCAGTGGATTTCTATTCATGTATAATTCAAGGTAGCTCATCTCAAATCTTAGCTTGATTAGAAAAATTACTGTATAATAAATCGATTCATTAGTAAAAATCAGACAGTCCTGTTTCGCCATCCCAGTCTTTTAGACCAGTTGACATCTTTTGTCGCCATCTGTACGTGGCTAGTCCTTCCACTTGGCGAACCATGGCAAGTGATGGAAAGGGTTTTCCAAGTAATTCTATCTTGGATCCTAGTTCACGAACGCCTTTCATTATTGCCTTGACATATTCAGTAACAACAAGAATTCTTTGGGATGGATTAAGATCCAAAATTTGTTTTGCAACTTCTAGCCCTTTCATCCTTGGCATCTGATGATCTAGTATAACCAAATCGTATGGAGATTTTCCAGTTTTTCCTTCATTGTGTTTGAAATCATCAGAATATTTGTAAAAACATTCCAATCCGTTTTTTGTAACAGTCACTTTGTGGCCTCTTGCCTCTAGTGATTTTTTATACAATAATGCAAAGGAATCGCTGTCTTCTGCAACTAGAATATTCATACTCATGATTTTACAGAGTAAAAATGGATTTTCTGCCTTAGTTTGTTTGATATGAACGCACTAGCTTAGACCATGATTTGTGGTCGTTTTGACAAGTATAATGGAACGTTTAGCTTTGAAAATGGTTTTCCTTTGGTGGCCTCTTTGATTTTATTTACAAAGTCATCAAAGGATACATCAGTGGTTTGGCCAGTCATCCTATCTCGGATACTCAAATTAGATGATGCAACCTCCTTTTCTCCAATCACTATGATGTATCGAATCCATTCTTTTTCAGCCTCGCGAATTCTTTTGCCAATGCTTTCATTTCTATCATCAATGTCAACACGAATCTCTTTATCGGATATTTTTTGGCAGAGTTTTTGACTAAAATCTAGAAATTCTTCTTTGAGTGGAATGATTCGCACCTGTGTTGGGGCAAGCCATAGTGGCAGCTCTGGCTTTTTGCCTTTCTTAGAGTCCATTGCAGCTTTTTCTAATATTGCATAGATTACACGCTCAATTGCCCCGCTAGGGGAGTTGTGTAAAATTATTGGATGCTGGGAAACATTATGCTCATCAATGAATTTGATTCCATAACGATCTCCATTCTCTACATCAATTTGGTCAGTTGATAACGCAGATGCCTTTCCTAAATTATCAATGTAGTTAAATTCCCATTTTAAAACAAAATAAAAGAATTTTTCTTTCCACATTTCTACTAAAACTGGCTTGCCGTGTTTTTGAACCATTTGCTGGATTAGAGATTTGTTTTCATTGTAAAAGTCCTCAGTAAATCTAATTGCCATCTCGTAATCGCTTTCATCGATTCCCAACTCCTTGATGACACTCTTTGAAAGATCAAATCGTACCTTTAGCTCCTCAATTGCCTGTGGTATGTCTTTGCAAAATGCATGGCAATCAGGCATTGTAAATGCGCGCAATCTTCTAAGACCAACTAGCTCACCAGACTGCTCACGTCGAAAACTATACCGAGTCAATTCGTATAGTCGATATGGTAAGTTTTTGTAGGATAACTGGAAATCATTTGCCATTAAAAATTGCCCAAAGCATGCTGCAAATCGTAAAAAGAGTTTCTTTCCTTCTGAATTGATATTGTACTGCCTTGCAGGAAATCGATTAAAGTAACTCTCCATGCTTGGATGATGTGAATCATACATGATTGGTGTTTCAACCTCATAGCCACCATAATCACGAACCCTATCAGTTACGTATCTTTCAATTAATGATTTTATCAATCGTCCATTTGGGAAAAATCTCATGTTTCCAGAATCAGATGCAGGCTCATAGTCTGCAATTGCAAGTTTTTTCATCAGCAAAACATGTGGAGGTGGCTCATCAACACTTCTCTTTTTTGCTGCTTCATATTTTGATAGTACTTCTAAATTAGGATACTTTGAGAAATTAAAATCAGACATTTCAGTCATGGTTCCATCTGGAGTTAAGATATACCAGTAAGATTTGATCTTTGATTCAGACTTTAGTGCATCAGAAGTTTTTTCCTCAGAAGAACCTTTTGTGATAATTTTGGAGTTTTCAGCCAACGGATGTCCCTTGACTTGAACTTTGTAAGATTTTGTCCAACCAAATGGTGCACGAGACACTTCAATATCAGATGCAGAGGACTCCATTTCTTTGAGGATGGATAATGCAGTGCTTGGTGCAGCAAGAGTTGAGCTCAAGTGCGCATATGGATACAAGAGCAAGCGTTTGCATCCAACCTTATTCATTGATTCTTTGATTTCCGAAATTGCCTTTTGACCAACAGATGAGTCATCTCCTTCCTCAACTGCAACAAATGCTACAACCACCTCATCAATCTTTTCTGGTTTTGGGTCTATCTCCTCTGCAGATTTGATTTCTTTTTTTGTAGGGGCATACTCGATGCTGTCACAGTGTAATTGTAAAATCCTCAACAAAGTGAAAAGTTAGAATTATTGAATTAAACCTTTGGCTTTGAATGTAAGATTTTCTTGTAAAAACTGCTTAACTTTCGATATTTGTTTTGGTCTCATCCCTCAATGCTATGATAGATCTTAGAATCAAACCAGATAATCCCAAATTTTGTTTTAAAAAATTTTCAGCATCACTCAAAGCATTATCTCCTCTGTACCCTTCATCATACAATAGCTCAACTGAGCCAATATCTGTCTCCACCAAAGATGTCAGCAAAGAGTATGGGCCTAGCTTTTCATCATTTTTTTCAATATACTGCAATAGGGAAATTGATTTGATTGTTATTTCATCCTGGACTAGTGAGCCATTTGAGAAAATTATCGTAGAGTTTTTTGGGCCACTTGATACACGGTTAGTTATAGTTGAATCAACTATTTTCATTGGATTAATCGTAGTATGGTTAGTTATTGTGTTTATGGTTCTAGAATGTTTTGTCTTTCATTATAGTATGCTTCACATTCATAGTCCTCATAAAGCTCCATTAATCGCTCTCCAGTTGAAGGGTCAGGCAAAAATGCCAAGAGTGCTGTTGGCTTTAATTCCGGATTAATTGAATATTCTATCATTACTACATCAGTAAAGGAGCTTAAGAATTCTGGTGAAAGTCCAGCTTCTAAGAATGCTTGTGTAGTATTTTCATTTTGGAACTCATTGCTCCATTTAGCAAAGTTTTCAGGATATTTGTCAACTAATTCTAAAAGACTTAGTGGTTGCAGTGGTTCATCATTAGGATAAACACTTGCAGTCATTGCATACAAGATTTCACATTGCTCGTTTATTCGATACTCTGAATTTGTTTTGAGTAAATCATCAGATTCATAGTTTGAAATGATTTGTGGTAAATCCTCTACTGGAGTTTCAGCTGGCTGGGTGGCATCAAAGGAATAAAGTCCAAAGACTATGCCAATTATTACAGCTGCTCCAACTCCGCCACCAATTATCAAATATTTGTTAATTTTGTCAGCCATCTAAATTCAAAATTTCCTATCCTTGAATAATGACACCAGTATATGAGGCATGCAAAAGATCTTGTGCGTACTTTTAAGAGTGTTGTCATTGAATTCGAAATTTTAAAATAAATTCAGAATTAAAAACAGCAAAAGAAATGGAAACCAATATTACCAAAAAGAATTTCCAATATTTGAAATGAATCACCACCATTTCAAAGGAAAAGACATACCTCATGTCAAACTCGATCCTAAAATGACAATAGAGGATCTAGTAGATGTCTTTGCCAGCACAGGATACAATGGCAGACAGCTTGGTGAGGCTGCAAAACTATATGCAAAAATGATTAAAGAAAATGCAACAATTTGTCTTACAGTTGCAGGCGCAATGACACCTGTAGGCTTTGGAGGAATATTCAAAACCCTAATTGAGAGAGGATTTGTTGATTGGATTATCACTACTGGTGCAAATGTATATCATGAAGATCATTTTGCCTGGGGTTTTCCAGTAAAGCAAGGTCATTTTGAAGTTGACGATATGGTACTATACGAAAAAGAAATCGTCAGAATTCGTGATGTGTACATCAAATTCTATGAAACACTAGAAGCTGAGGACCAAGTTGTTCAAAAGATGTTCAAAGATAAACTAACAGACAAGCCGTTTACAACAGCAGAATTTTGTAATCTCATGGGTAAAATTAGCAAAGAAAAGGCAAAATTTCCGGAAAAAAGTTTTGTCACTGCAGCATATGATTATGATGTACCAGTTTACATCTCTACACTAAAGGACTCTTCATTGGCCATGAATCTTGCAGTTCACAGATTACGTGACAAACCATACAACTTGGACTTTGTAAGGGAGATTATTGAGCAAGGCGCAATATTATACAATTCAAAAAAATCAGGAATTGTAGAGCTTGGAGGAGGAGTGCCAAAGAACACTGCACAACAAACAGGGCCATTACTTGATCAAATTTTAAGAAGAGATGATGGAGGTCAAGACTATATCATTCAAATTACTGATGCAAGACCAGATACAGGAGGACTATCAGGTGCAACTCTTCAGGAAGGAAAGAGTTGGGGAAAAGTTCAAGATGCACACAATGATGTTGTTACAGTATATGCAGATTCTACAATTGCATTTCCAATTTTAGCACTTTACGTTCTTAGCAACCAAAAACCAAGAAAACCAAAGAGACTGTATAAGAAACTAAACACTTACTATCAAAAACTAAAAGAAGATTATTTCATAAAACCAGACAGATACTATGATGCGTTAACTAGTGATTTAAAGAAACCAAAATTAAAGTAGATTAGAACTTATCATAGCGCGCTCTTTCCAGTTCCCTGTCATCCTTTGTTTCTTTCTTCCATTCTTTGTAGTGGTCTTTGCATAGAACTGATTTTTTTCCAGTTGAATTAACTCGTAATCCGGCATTCTCAACTTTGCCGGTGTTAAGAGATCGTGCGCCATCATTAGAGCATCCTTCAACATTACATTTTGCGCCTTTAGAGACTACTCCCATGATTTCTATTTGACATAGATGATATTTATACTTGCAATGAAAATTTCTCTAGTTCGTTTATAAGAGGAATATTACAAAAAATTTCCATGGGTGGAACTAAGAACAAATCTCCTGCACAAAAAGATAAAGCTCAATCTTCTGATTCAAAGAAACCAGGAAAGAAAGGAAAGAAAGGAGACAAAGTAGAAGGAGGATCACCAAAAGCAGAGATTGTTGTTACACTGACTGACCAACAAGCAAGTAAATTTCTCAAGGGTGCCAAAGTAATCACCGTTCAAGAACTTGCAAGACAAACAGGTGTCAAAGTATCTGCAGCCAATGCATATCTTAGACAATCACTAAAGAACGGAACTGTGAAAAAAGTTGGCGGACATAGCGGTCACGTCGTTTATCAGCCAGTTTCAGCATAAATAGAAAACATATCACCAGGTTTTACATCATTTAAAATTTCAATGTTAGATAGAATTTTTCCAACAGGCGTCATTGTTTTTCCTGGCTCGGCATCCTTTGTAAAAAAGCAAATACTTCCTGCAGTTGGGAAGAATGCAACATCTCCTTTTTTGAATTCTTTTCTAGCTCGCTCGATTCCAGAATCAATCGGAGTCTCCAGATACAAAATGCTAGTTCCAAGTTGATGTGCGTTTCCAGATAACGGAAGACTCCTCAGAATAGAGCCAACGGTTCTAGGGGACAGATGTCGTTTTAATTCAAATGTCAGTTTAGATTTTCCCTTGATTTCTAGGATCAGTATGGTTTTTGAGACAGATCCTGAAGACATTTCGTAGTTTTGAATGCTTGGAATATATAACCGCTTTTAGGAAACTGCATTACTTGTCAGATAATGATCAAGAGGTTGTAGTAGAAGAAATCGAGATGGAAGAGCCTCAAGTCGAGGAGACAGAAGAGTCTGTAGAGATTTCAGAAGGCGAAATCGATACAGGACTGACAAAGGCCTTAGACACTTATAGAAAATTAATCGAATCAAATGAATTAACAGAAGTTGAACAATCAGCATTAGAAAAAAGAATCAAAGAGATTGAGAGCAGAGAAATTATTGAACGTGATCAAGCTCATGAAGCTCAAGAAATACCAGTTGAGAAAAATAAAATTTCAATTGGCCCACCAACACTAACAAGATTTGAGAAAGCACGAATCATGGGAGCAAGAGCTTTACAATTATCATTAGGAGCTCCACCATTTATTGCAATTCCAGAGACTGCAAGAACCTCTTTAGATATAGCAATGGAAGAATTAGATAAAAAAGTCATTCCAATTATTATACGACGTGTATTACCCAATGGAGATTTTCAAAATATTCCCATTGATTACTTTCAATAATGGATGAATCATCCCGAAAATTTAAAAGAATTAACAAATCTCACAGATTGTCTAAATGTTAATGGATAAACTAAACAGTATGGAAACCAGTAGCGATCAGCAAGGAGTTAATCAGTATGTGTATAATGTACATGATGACCCAGTAATGAGAAATGCTATTGATGTACTAGAAAGACTTGGCAAACACGGCAAAGTCATTTTGAGAGCAAAGGGAAATTCAATACCTAATGCAGTTGCCATTGCAAATATCATAACAGAGAAACTATTGAAAGGAAATTCAAAGGTAGAAAAAATTATTGTAGATAGTGCCAATCCAGCAGGAATTGGTAGAATGCTATCAACTATAGAAATTATTGTTGTAAAGAAATCCTAGTAAACAGAGCCAGGGCCCTTTAGTAACATGTTTTCGCATTCTTTACAGACTTTTTCATCGATGTTGGTTTCTAATTTATGATGAATATCACAAATCAACAAACTAGATTTGATGTAATTACATAATCCTATGAATTGTGAAAGACTAGATGGAGTGTATGCCATATCGGATGCAAGGTTCTCACTAAGCTCCCCAATCATCTTTGAGACTTGCTCTTCAGAAAGTAATTTTTCAATTAGTTTTGGATCTCCACGGGTTCCACGAATGTAATTGCTGATTGCTGCTTGTGTAACACCCAACATCTTTGAAATTTCATCTTCCCTAATGTTGTGATCCTCTGCAAGTTTTTTTGCCAAAATTGCTCGAAGTGCGGGGATTAATGTTTTGGATTCAATCTCTGCAGGTAACAGCATATTTGCAAATGGCAACTTTGTGAATTTAAAGTTATCAATAGAAGTTACAACAAATGAGAAAAATTCAAGGCAGTAAGGATTAGGCCAACCTATTATAATTCGTGATAAAATAATAGTGCAATGAAAGAGATCTCAACTCTTCAAAATCTACTCAAAGAGTCAGTGAATAACTGTAAATCAAATTTTCTAGCACTCTCAGGAGGAATAGACAGCACCATACTTGCATCACTACTAGAGAAGAGAAAAGTCAAAGGAATTACAATTATTGCCAAGGACTTTATCGCATCAGATCTTACATATTGTCAACTAGCAGCAAAGACTTTTGGTGTAGATCTTAAAATCAAAACTGCAGAGACAAATGAACTGCTAGAAGCAATTGAAGAGACGATTAAAATTTTAAAAATGTTCAATGACATTGAGATTAGAAATTCAGTTGTAATCTATCTTGTTTTGCAGGAGCTCAAAAAGTTAAACCAAAACCAGATAATCACAGGAGATGGAGCAGATGAGCTTTTTGCAGGGTATAATTTTCTAAAAAACAAATCAGAAGAAGACATTGCAAAAGATTTGGAGAGGATTTTGAATATTATGCATTTTCCAAGTATCGATATCGGAAAGGCATTAGGAATAACTATTGAGACTCCGTTTCTTGATAAAAAAATTATCGAATTTGCCAAGTCACTTCCTGTATCATCAAAAATTGGTAAAAATGAAGACAAAAAATATGGAAAATTTATTTTAAGAAAGGCATTTGAGGATAAAATCCCAAGACAGATAATTTGGAGAGACAAGGCAGCCATGCAAGATGGCTCTGGAACGTCGGGGCTGACTAATCTTTTTGAATCAATTATCACAGATGACAAGTTTGAAGAGGAGAAAAAATCGATTCAAGAAACAGATGATGTGATAATTAGGAGCAAAGAATCACTGCATTACTATAAAATTTATAGAAAATACTACAAAATGGATAGGAATTCAGATCAGAGTACCAAGTGCCCCTATTGTAAATTTACCATACACGATTCAAAATTCTGCAGAATGTGCGGTGCCTTTCCAGTCTAGTTTTTCTTTTTCCACTTTTTTGGTTTCTTTATGAAAATTTTTCTGCAGCCATTGCAGCAAAAATAGTATTTCTTTCCATCATGCTCATGAATTAGGGCAAGCTCCTCATCCAATTCAATTCCGCAGACAGGATCTACTGGCACAATCTAAAACTTTGATAATTGGTATTTATATCATGGCATAATCAGTTTACAATTTCAAAAATTAATCTGATCATAATAGACACACTAGTGAAAATAGTAATCAGATGAGAAATTTTCTCATACTATGACTTCTCATAGAGCTGTAGGATTTTGGTATAATATTGCACTAGTTAGCTTTATGGCAATTGCAGTAACTTTGGCAGCAACAATCATGGCATCAGGGTTTTCTTCCAGTGATGCAACTAAGGAAGTTTTGGAAGAAGCACTTGATGAATCAAGACACGGTCTACAAATTGTAGGAAAGATTTCGGCAAGAGCAGATGTAACAAATGATAAAATTCTAGTCACTGGAACTCCATTGACAGCTGCTAGTGGCGGCTCAGTTGATGTCAAGCAAGATTACTTTAAGATAAATTACAAACTCATCAAAATTGACAGTCATACTATAACCTATGATGATATCAATGCAGGCTCTCTAAATGAGGGCAGCTACAATTCAATGCAGACTGCAGTGGCAGATGCAAAAGCAAACGGCCTAATTGATGTTAATCCATATGTTGATGCAGAGAAACCGGAAAGAACTTCGGCATTCATTTACTGGCTAGTAAATTTTGATAACGATGGAAGGATAGATGTTGGCGAGCTAGCAATACTTGCCATTGTATATGCAGAGCAAGACAAACCATCTACTGGAGAATATCTTCTAGTTGAAGGATTAGTTCCAGAAGGAAGTATTCTCTTTATGGAAAGAACTGTTCCAAACATATCAGATGTCGTAGTAGATTTGGGTGGAAAGATAAAGGAATAATCAAGAGGTTAACTTTTTGACAAGACTACCAAAGTCAGTCTCTTGTATTGGTGGAATTTTCAAGATTTCCAAGTTTTCTTTTACATGAGCATCTGATTTTTGACCAACCAGTGGAGCGATTACACCAGGAGTTGAGCGAATAAACTGCAATGCGCGCAATGGTGCAGATAAATCATCAAAGCTTGGCATGACGCCATCTGCTAAGAGTCGTCCCTGCATAAATGGAACACTTGTAAAGACTCCTATCCCACACTTGATTGAAGCATCCAGAATTGACATGTTTACAGAATTTACTTGCTGATTTTTTTGCATGAATGCTTGGTCATAATACATGTTATACGGCAATTGAATGAATCTAAATCCGTGGTTTTCTCCTCCAACTTGTTTTGCCATTGCAACTGTATCTTCAAGTGATAGATACTGTGGGTTATCATGAGTGACTCTAAAGCACTCCCAAGTTGCCAGACCATAAAATTTAATCAAACCTTCTTTGCGTTTTTTCTCATACAACTCAAAAACAGATTTGAGATTTTTTTGAAATTGCTCTTTTGATAAATCCTGTTGGCCTTCAACTGCATTATGAAGATACAACAAATCAATACATTCAAGATTCAAATTCTTTAGGCTGCGATTTAGCTGATCCTCAAGATATGGAACAGTCATGCAATGATATCCTGATGATATTTCCCCTGATGAGACTATACCTTTTTGCGTAAATTCTGTCTTGACATATTCCCAAAAGTCTTGTTTAACATCAGCATCATTTGTGACATACCCATTTTTTGTACTAACAAAGATTTCATCACGAGAAATTTGCCCAGACTCTAATAATTCAGCGATTGCTCTACCAACTGAGCGCTCAGCCTTTTGGGCCCTATAGTTAATTGCAGTATCAATTACATTTACGCCAGCTAAGATAGATGACTTTACAGCATTTTTCACTAGATTGTCTGTTGCATCATTTGCTTCACCCAAGTAGGTTCCAATTCCGACATTAGATAGTGTCAAATCATTGAATTTTTTGAAATTTTGGGGATTTACTTGTGGATGATTCTTTGAAAAGTTATCAGTCCCATTAGCAGTAGCAAAACCTGAGATCATAATACTCGAAACAATTTGATGAATTTATTTGTAAGCTAATACATCAAACCCAAGAAAAAACTCACTGCAAATAACGCCCCAGTAACTCTGCTAAATACCAAGGCCTTACTCATTGCAGGAACAAGCTCATCAATTTTATCAAAATTTTCTTTGAGGGATATTCCAGATTTTATTGCAATCGGAATTGTTCCCAAAGAAATCAGTGAAATCATTGGAAAGAAATTCAAAAAAACACCAAGTGTAATTGCAGCATAAGCCACGATTGGAAATATCCAAAATATGTTCACTGCCTTTTTTTTGCCTAATAGAATCACCAGTGTTTTTCTGCCTTTAGACTTGTCTGCATCATGATCTGGAAATGATGTGATAAACAAAACAAGAGACGACAACGCCCCGACTACTATGCCTGCAAGTACAATTGAAAGGGATATCTCATTTGATTGAATAAAGTATGTTCCCAAAACAATCATTGCCCCCTTTATTGCTACAAAAATTTCCCCCAATCCCGAATCAACAATTTTTCCAGAGTAAAAATAGATGGAAAGTATCGCAAAACCTAGTAAGACTGCTATTGTAATTCCGCTAGTTAACACAAAATATGCGCCAATCAAAGAGCCAGATACAAGAAAGATTATTCCTGCACCATACACATGAGATGGTTTTAACAATCCCTCTGGGAGTACGCCAGTTCCACCACTCATCTTTGTTCGTTTTGTTGATGAATCAATGCCTCGCTTAAAATCCCAATAGTCATTTAACAGATCAACACTTGCATGAAGTGCCAACACCCCTGCAAATGTTAATCCGGCATGAAAAACATTGATGTCCTGATATAACCACCACTGGACAGATAATCCAACAAATACAGAAATAACTGATGCAAAAAGAAATTTTATTCTAATGACACGTAGCCAAGTGGATATTGTCATACTAGAGATTCATCGCTTACTTCAAGTGGCTTTCTACCCATAAAGCCAACATCTTTTTCATGCCAAAACTTTATCTCAGTTTCACCATCTTTCCAGCATAACCAAATCTCTTCATCAAATCTTTTTGCGGGAAAATCCAAAAGCCCTTCCTCAATGCTTTTGATGACAACGCCTGTTTTTTCCAGGTCATCAATACTTTGATAAAATTTTGTAATCTTTTCATTTAGATTTTGTTTTAGAGTGACATATTCCTCAAAGGAGTTTGTAGTTGAGACACTCATCTGGAGTTGCTGCTCTACTTTCATTACTTCGGCTTTGCATGAAAGAACAAATTTGTATTTTTTAATGACTTCAGGCAAAATTTGATTTGCCGTGGTAACTGTAAAGTAGGAAAACATATTCTCAAATCGGAATATTCTTAATTAAAAATCTAGCTCCAAGTTTATTAAAAGTGTGAATTTCTTAGATGCATGAGTCAAGACGAACAATTAGAGATGCTGATTGAGCAAACTATCAACGGAGCAATATCTACAATACCACAACATATTGAGGAAATCAAACAGAATCAGGATGTACTAAAATCACAAAATCCAAACGAGTTTGTGTATGGAATGATTATGGGCATGGCCTTTGGCATGGCAGGTGCACTATTGGCATCACAGAAAGGAATGCCAACTCCCGAGGATCAAATGAAGATAAGAGACATTATTTACAAAAAAATTCCAGACATTCGTGGTCAGATATTTACATGATAAAATTCACACCTAGTGAAAAAAAATATCTAGAATCAATGGAGGAAGCAAGGCTAGCTACTGTAAAGGATGACATGCCTCATGTAAAGCCTGTTTCATACATTTTTTATGATAACGCTTTCTTTATGGCAACAGACTATGAGACTGTAACGTATAGAAATATTTCAAAAAATCCAAAAGCAGGAATAGTGACGGATACTTATTCTCCAGGAAAACACAAGGCAGTATGCTGTCAGGGCAATGTCAAAATTTTAGAGAGTGGAAAAGAATTTTTAGAAATGTATCAGTTGTTTTTTAAAAAATTTGCATGGGTACGAAATGATCCGTGGAAAGAAAACGAGGCCCCCATACTAAAGATCGTCCCCCTCACAAAGACTTCATGGGGCCTGAGATAATTAGTAAGATTCAAAAGTATAATTATTTCAGTTTTAAGAAGAAGATACATGCATACAGGCTTTATTATCGGGGGAGTGTTTTTGGCACTGTGTATAGTATTATCAATTTACATTGTTGTCTACAAAGAATCAGTTTTGACTCCAATTGCTGAAAAAGAGATGATAGAAATGAAGGCAATGAACTGTGAACAAATTGCAGAGCACTCTTCTAGTGGATTGTTCTGGTCTGTAGAAAACTACGAATGGGCAAAAGAAAGAACCAAAGCATGTGAAGATGCAGGATTATAATTCCATAAACTGTAAATAGAATTTAGAAAGGATGCAATTACATGAACAAGATAAAATGCTCCCATATTTTGGTTAGTAAACAAAGCGAAGCACTGGCAATCCTTGAGAGAATAAAAAAAGGCGAAAAGTTTGGAAAACTTGCAAAGGAGTTATCAACAGATACAGGCAGTGCCAAAAGAGATGGAAATCTAGGATACTTTACCAAAGGAATGATGGTAAAACCATTTGAAGAGGCTGCATTCAAACTCGAGATTGGTCAGGTATCAGAACCAGTAAAAAGTGAATTTGGATATCACATCATAAAGCGAATGGGTTAGAGAAAATCATCTAAATTATTTTTGAGTCCGCTTTTTTCCTTTTCTAGTGCTTTGGTCATCTTATCACCCATGTTCTTTGCAGCATTGATCTTTCTCTTGCCAATCCAGTAGTAGGTCTCATCAATGGTGTCCTTTGCAATCAGTACAATTAGCTTTCCTGTATCACGTCTGCCAGTTCTTCCTCTTCTCTGAACATAACGAATTGAGCTAGGAACATTATCATAAAATACAACAAGATTTACTTCAGATATATCCAATCCTTCTTCTCCCACACGAGTAGCAATCAAAACTTTGTAGAGACCGTCTCGGAATTTTTGCACTGTCTCAATCTGCTTTTTTTGTTTTAGACCAGTTTCACCTGCCTTTCCTATAAGAAAACCACACTCAATTCCCATCTCAGTTAATTTTTTGTGAATCACATCAACAGAGTCCCTGTAACTTGTAAAGACTAGTACTTTGCCTGGGGAGTTTTGAATTATCTCTTTTAGTTTTATCATTTTGCTGTGCTCTATTCCATCTTTTTGTGCTGCTTTTGCTAGATGTATGGCGCGTGTAAAGTTTGGATCAACCTCAAAGAGTTCCTTGACACCAACTCCTTTCTTTTTTTGTGTTCTTTCACAGAATCGTAAAAACGAAGTCACTCCATGTGCTTCAAAAATATTTAGAGCATATGTGATTCGGATTGCAGTAAAGAGTGGCTTTGCTGATCTTCTGTTTTGATTCAACACAAATTGACGAATTCGAAGTAATGCAGAGAGTGATTTTTGATCAGAGATGTTTATTCCATTTTTCTTTAGTTCTTGATATCTTTGATCAAGGGCCAGATTCAAGAGAGTTTGGATTGCTTTCATTTGAGGCGGCAAATCAACATTAATCCATTCGGTGTTAGTCTGCTGTACATAAGGGGCAACATCAGGACTGTCCTCACTTCGTTGCGCGACACTTTGAATTCTTAGTGTCTTCATTATCTGAGTTGCTTTTTCTTTTTCACTAGGTAAAGTGGCAGTCATTCCTACAATTCTAGCACTAGTGTGAATGATTCTCTCTGCAATGCCAGAATATGCATAATCACCTATTGTGCGATGTGCCTCATCAAAGATAACGAGGCTAAATTGTGAGGGAGAGACAATATCCCTATCCAAATCGTTTTTTGCAATCTCCGGTGTAGCGCAAACCACGCTATTATTCCAGTTTTTTTGACGCTTAGAAATTGGATCCTCACCAGTAACTATAGAGACATCATCAATTGTGAGATTTTGTTTTAGAAATTCATAATGTTGGTTCACTAGAACTCTGGTTGGCGCCAAAAATAAAACGCCGCCAGTTCCTTTTGCTAAAAATTCAGCTATAATTTGCAGTGCAACTGCGGTTTTTCCCAAACCAGTTGGCAAAACAATAATGCAATTTTCATTTATTGCCTGAGCAGCTAGATTTACCTGATAATCTCTTTTTTCAATAGAGTTTTTTGTAATGTATTTTTTGTCAATGTACTCTAAGGTAGCCATACTCATCAAAATTACTGAATTTACTTATCGTTTTTAGGTTTCGTGTAGTTCTTTGATATGTGTTAGTCAAATATCCATATATGGTAGCAAAATAGAATTTTACTGTGAGTGAAAAGTTCGAAAGGCCAAACTGGGATGAATATTTTATGCTCCAGGCAGAACTTGCAAAATTAAGATCAAATTGCATGACCAGACATGTCGGTGCTGTAATTGTTAGAAACAATCGCCAGCTAGCTACAGGATACAACGGAACGCCACCAGGAATCAAAAATTGCTTTGAGGGAGGATGCAAGCGTTGTGAGCTAAGAATGCAGGGAAAATTAGAATCTGGTGCTTCATTGGATAGATGTCTGTGCAATCATGCAGAAGCAAATGCAATAATGCATTGTGCCATTTTAGGAATAGAAGCAGGAATTGAGGGCGCTATACTATACACTACATTTGTTCCGTGCTTAGAATGCACAAAGATGGCAATCACTATTGGAATTAAAAAATTTGTTTGCCTTGATTCGTATCCTGAAACAGATTATGACCTTCTCAAGGAGGCAGGTGTTGAGATAGTTGAGATTAACAAAGAAAAGATCCAATATTGGGCACAAAAGTTGTTTGAAGGCTATGATGTCAAAGTGGTCCCAAAATGAGGTGAGTGATTGCAAAGTCAAACCACCGAAGTCCAAAATGAGATTAGAAACCTTCCGCCTTCATTGTTGATTTCAGCATCATATGATAATCAAAAAAAATCAGCAGTGCTAAAATTTTACGAGCCTACATCACAAAAAATTATCCTATGGTCTGACGAGATAGGACACAAGCCATACTGCTTCTCAAAACTAAATCCAGAAGAGCTTGATTTTTTACAAGAAAGAGATGATGTACTAAAAATTGAACCAGTAAAGAGATTAGATCTACTACGGGATGAAGAGGTCACATTATCAAAAATCATAACAGCAGACCCTTTGGCAATTGGAGGAACTCAAAGTGACAAAAGCATTAGAAATCTGATTGAGACTTGGGAGTCAGACATCAAGTACTATGAGAATTACCTGTATGATAGAAGATTAATCATTGGAAAGTTTTACGAGATAGTTGAGGGCAAGATTCAACCACATGATGTTGAGATTCCAGATGATGTCAAGCTTGCACTAAAGAGCCTGCTCTGGGACAAGTTACAAAATGACAGCATGGTAGATACAAAACAATTTGAAGAGTACATTACCGAATGGGCAAACTTGCTAAACCAACCAATACCAATAATGAAGAGACTAAGCTTTGATATCGAAGTAGAAGTTGAGATTGGACGCATTCCTGATCCAAAGATTGCAGAAAAAAAAGTCACAGCAATTGGATTCAATGGAACAGATGAGTTCAAACAAATTTTTGTTTTAAGAGATCCAAACACCGAAGAAGGAAAAAATGATCTAGATGAAGATGTCAAAATAATATTTTTTGATGATGAAAAAGAGATGATAGAGGCAGCATTCAAACTGATTCAAGAGTTTCCTTTTGTTGTAACGTATAACGGAGATGACTTTGATATGCCATATCTTTACAACAGGGCAGAAAGACTGGGAATCAAAAATTCTGATAATCCACTATACATGATGCGAGATTCTGCAACTCTAAAGCACGGAGTGCACATTGACCTATACAGGACTCTCTCAAATCGTTCATTTCAGATTTATGCATTTAGCAACAAGTATACTGATTTTTCACTAAATAGCGTCTCAAAGGCGTTACTTGGTGAAGAAAAGATCGATTATGGGGTGGATTTAGACAAGCTCACCATGTATCAGCTGGCAAACTATTGCTTTAATGATGCAAGACTCACCTACAAGCTGACCAGTTTTAACAATGATATTCTAATGAAGTTACTAGTCGTAATTTCACGAATAGGTAGAATGCCAATTGATGATATTGCAAGAATGGGCGTATCACAATGGATTCGCAGTCTCCTATACTATGAGCACAGGCAAAGAGGCGCATTAATTCCAAAACGAGAAGAATTAGAGAGAAGGTCTTCTGGAGTGGTAAATGATGCAGTAATCAAGGATAAAAAATATCGGGGAGGCCTAGTTGTTGAACCAATTGAAGGAATTCACTTTGATGTAACTGTGATGGACTTTGCTAGTCTGTATCCAAGCATCATCAAAGTTCGTAACATATCTTATGAAACGGTAAGATGCCCACACGAGGAGTGCAAAAAAAATACAATACCAGATACAAATCACTGGGCTTGTACAAAAAAGAACGGGATGACTGCCCTAGTCATTGGCTCCCTGAGAGACCTTAGAGTAAATTACTACAAGAGTTTATCAAAACAGGAAAACCTAACAGAAGATCAAAGACAACAGTACACAGTTGTCAGTCAAGCACTCAAAGTTATCTTAAATGCAAGCTATGGTGTAATGGGTGCAGAGATATTTCCATTGTATTTTCTGCCAGCAGCAGAGGCAACTACTGCAATTGGAAGATACATCATTTTACAAACAATCAAGCGATGTGAAGAGACAGGAATCAAAGTTCTCTATGGTGATACCGATTCATTGTTTATAAAAAATCCAACTCGAGAGCAAATTCAAAAAGTTATTGAAAGAGCAAAAAAAGAACACGGGGTAGAGCTCGAAGTCGACAAGGAATACAGATATGTCGTTCTAAGCAGTAGAAAGAAAAATTATCTTGGAGTAACAAAATCAGGAAAAGTAGACGTCAAGGGATTAACTGGAAAAAAATCCCACACGCCGCCATTTATCAGGACTTTATTCTATGAGCTACTAGAGATACTATCCAAAGTAAAAAGTATCGAAGAGTTTAACAAAGCAAAATCACAAATCAGTAACAAAATTGCGGAATATGGAAAAAAGGTAGAAGCAAAAGAGATTCCACTAAACGAACTGGCATTTAATGTAATGATTAGCAAAGCACCATCAGAATATGTAAAGACAGTGCCTCAGCACATTCGTGCAGCAAAATTACTAGAATCAATCAGGGAGATAAAGAAAGGAGACATCATATCCTATGTTAAAATACTCAACAAGCCAGGAGTAAAACCGGTAGAATTGGCAAGACAAGATGAAGTGGATTCAAAAAAATACATGGAGTTTTTGGAGAGCACTCTGGACCAAATTACTTCATCAATGGGACTAGACTTTGATACAATCCTAGGCAAGCCAAAGCAGACTGGCCTTGATCAATTTTTCTGGAATTAGTGACAAAATGTGTTCCTAGATGATTTTTCACTAACAATTATTGTGATTGCCGCAGGAGTACTGATTTTATCTGGATGGGTAGAGCAGATAATTCGAGGTTACAGAACTAAAAGCCTCAAAGATGTATCGCCATATCTAATGATACTAATTGCAATAGGAGCACTATTGTGGTTAATTTATGGAATTGAGATTTTAGATCCCTATATTGTTGGCACAAATATTGCAGCTATAATTCTAATGATAATCATATTTGGATTAAAGAGAAGATACGATAGAAAAAAAGCATTGTGAAATATTAAATACAAGAATTCGATTGAGGTTTCAGGATAAAGATTGTTTGTAATAAATTGCAAAAATTATGAAGAGATAGCTGGAGAAAATATTGTAAAGTTTGTCAAGATTTGTGAAAATATAGCCAAAAAACATAAAATAAAAATTGCAATTGCTCCACCTCAACATCTATTAGGAAAAATTGCCAGCAGTAAGGTTACAATTCTTGCACAGCATGTTGATAATACAAAGGTTGGAAGCACTACGGGTTTTGTAATTCCAGAGCTGATAAAAAAATCCAAAGTCAATGGTTCAATTATTAATCACAGTGAGCATAGAATCCCTAGCAAAGATATAGCAGAGCTTGTCAAACGATTAAGAGAATTAAAATTAATTTCCATAGTTTGCGTAAAGGATGTTGCTGAAGTAAAAAAATATGCAAAGCTAAATCCAGATTACATTGCAATAGAGCCGCCTGAATTAATCGGTTCAGGAAAGGCAGTATCAACAGAAAAGCCAGAGCTTATCACCCAGGCAGCAAAAGCAGTGCATTCTGCAAAAAACAATACGAAACTTTTGTGCGGTGCCGGAATTGTTTCTGGCAAAGATGTCTCCAAAGCAATTGAGCTTGGATCTAAGGGAATTTTGGTGGCAAGTGGAATCATCAAGGCAAAAAACTGGAATAATATAATAGATGACTTTGCAAGGGCAATGCTTTAAAACCCCCTAAAATTCAGTGGATTACCAAGGAAAAATGAAAGCAGTATACTCTTTTGATGAAGGAAACGGCAAAGACCGCAAACTTTTGGGAGGAAAAGGAGCAGGACTTTGCGAAATGACGCGACTAAAACTTCCAGTTCCTCCAGGCTTTGTAATTACAACCGAAGTCTGCAAAAAATACTATCAAAATGACAAAAAATTACCAAATGAGGTCATCTCACAAGTAAAAAAGAACATTGCAAAGATGGAAAAAAAGACTGGAAAAAAGTGGAATTCAAAGGACAATCCGCTGCTAGTATCTGTTCGTTCTGGTGCTGCAATATCCATGCCAGGAATGATGGATACAATTTTGAATTTAGGAATTAATGATATTACAGTTAATGGATTAGCACAAAAAAGCAACAATCCAAGATTTGCCTGGGATTCATATCGTAGATTTGTTCAATTATTTGGCAAAGTAGTATTTGGAGTCAATGACAAATTGTTTGACCAAGTGCTAGAGGATGCAAAAAAGAATCAAGCAGTTCAATCAGATAGTGCATTAAATGAAAAATCACTAAAGGCAGTTGTTGCAGAGTATAAAAAAATCTGTGAGAAACAAACTGGAAAACCATTCCCGACTGATCCTTATGAGCAATTAACCCTAGCAATCAAAGCAGTCTTTAACAGTTGGATGGGAGAACGTGCAATAGTTTATCGTGAAAAATATAACATTACAAAAGATATTGCAGATGGAACTGCAGTAAATGTTGTATCAATGGCATTTGGCAACATGGGCAATGATAGTGCTACAGGAGTTGTGTTTACTAGAAACCCCGGTGATGGTTCAAGACAAATCTTTGGAGAGTACCTAGTCAATGCACAAGGTGAAGACGTAGTTGCCGGAATTAGAACTCCAAAACCAGTTGATGCAATGCAGCAAGAGATGCCAAAATCATACAAACAATTGTATGACACATGCCAGAAATTAGAAAAACACTACAAAGAGCCTCAAGATATTGAATTCACAATTGAGCAAGGAAAATTCTTTTTACTACAAACCCGTTCTGCAAAGATGAATGCAGCTGGAATGGTAAAAACTTCAGTTGCAATGGTAAAAGAAAAACTAATCAACAAAGAGCGAGCATTATTACGATTACAAGCAGAACAGCTAGAACAGCTATTACACAGAACAATTGATCAAAACAGCGTTAAAGGTCATACTCAAATTACAAAAGGAATTGCAGCGTCCCCTGGCGCAGCAAGTGGGGTAGCAGTATTTGATGTAAAAAGAGCAGTTGCGATGGGCGATAATGGAGCCAAAGTAATCCTAATCAGAGAGGAGACAAAGCCAGAGGACGTACCTGCGTTTTTCTCATCGGTTGGAATTCTAACCAGTAGAGGAGGAAAGACATCACACGCAGCAGTTGTTGCTAGAGGCATGGGAAAACCCTGCATAGTTGGCTGTGCGGAATTAAAGATAGATTATGATGGAAAAAGATGCATGGCAGGCGATAAGACCATCATTGAAGGGGATGCAATTACAATTGATGGCAGTACAGGAAATGTATATTCTGGAAATGTACCTACAATAGAGCCAAAAATTACTGATGACTTTAGAACAATTCTAAGCTGGGCTCAAAGCATAAAGAAGCTTGGCATCAGAGCAAATGCTGACACACCAGAAGCTGCAAAATTAGCTAGAGAGTATGGCGCTCAAGGAATTGGACTATGCAGAACAGAGAGAATGTTCAATGGACGTGACAGAATAGGCCTATTTGTAGACATGATTATGGCAGACACTATAGAAAAACGAAAACAAGTTTTAGAAAAATTAGGTCAATTACAAAAAAGTGATTTCATTGAAATCCTAAAAGCAATGGAAGGTTATCCAGTAACAATTCGATTGCTTGACCCGCCATTACACGAGTTTTTGCCAAATCCAGAAGAGCTTGCAAACAAAGTAAGAAAACTAGAAGAACAAAATGCATCTGATGAGCTTAGAAGAACAAAGACAATTCTTGAAAGAGCACGTGAGCTTGCAGAGATAAACCCAATGATGGGCCACAGAGGAGTAAGAGTAGGAATTACTTATCCAGAAATTTATGAAATGCAGATACGCGCAGTGTTTGAGGCATCAGCAGAGTTGACAAAACAAAAAGTTGATGCAAGACCGCAGATAATGATTCCTCAAGTAAGCAGTATTGCTGAATTAAATCAGATTAAGAGAATCTATAATAAAATAAAATTAGAGATGCAAGAAAAACACAAGATAAAATTCAAAATTAATTTTGGAACTATGCTAGAAGTAGTAAGAGCATGTTTAACTGCTAGCGAATTAGCCGAGACTGCAGAATTCTTTAGTTTTGGAACAAATGATCTTACTCAGGCAACATTTAGCTTTAGCAGAGAAGATGCAGAAGGAAAGTTCTTGCCAGAATATCTCAATAAGGAATTACTAGAAACAAGTCCATTTCAGTCAATTGATGTCAACGGGGTTGGAAGCCTAATGAAGATTGGATTAACACAAGGACGAGAAGTCAAGTCGAACATGGAGGTTGGAATTTGTGGAGAACATGGAGGAGATCCGCGCTCAATCAAATTCTGCCACAAATCAAATCTCAGCTATGTTAGTGCATCACCACATAGAATACCGATTGCCATTGTAGCAGCTGCTCAAGCAGTACTAGAAAACAAAAGCTCAAAGAAAAAACCTGCTAAAAAGCAAGCCAAAAAGGCAAAGAAGAAAGCCAAAAGACGATAATCCAATACAATTTAAAACAGATTAAGCAGTTTTCATACCATGCTGCCAAGAATTGATTCCATTAAACAGATGAGAACAAAATTAGGCATTACACAAAAAAAACTTGCTAGCATGACAGGGGTAAGCACCTCTATGATTAATCAGATAGAATCTGGGAGAAGCCAACCAAGTTATGAGACAGCAAAGAAAATCTTTGATAATCTAGCAACACTGGAAGGAAAATCATCATCTCACATTGCAGGAGATTTTTGTAGTAAGGATATTGTAAAAATCAAACCAAACAATACTTTACATGATGCAATAAAAAAGATGCACAAGTTTTCAATCAGTCAGATTCCTGTCTTTGAAGGAAACGATCCCGTAGGAGTTGTATCAGAAGATGGAATTATGAAACATTTAGCTGATGTTGGAGAATCAGAACTAAAGCACGCAAAGATTCTAAACACAATGGATACAGTTCCTCCAATTGTGGATTACAATACACCTGCAAATGTTTTGGTACCTTTGATTCGATACTCAAAATGCATACTGGTATCAAAGAAATCAAAGATTGTTGGAATAATTACTGCATCTGACACTCTTAAAATGATGGAATAGTTATTTTGGATGAGAGCAGAGCTCTGCTAATACTCCGCTGAGTGACTTTGGGTGAATAAAAGTGACTTTTGTTCCAGCAGAACCAGGTCTAATTTTACCTAAGAACTGTATTCCGCATCCTTCCATTCTTGTTACCTCACCTTCAATATTATCAGTCTCAAGTGCCATGTGATGCAAGCCTTGACCCTTCTTTTCTAGAAATTTCTTAATCGGACTAGTTTCATTTGTCGGCTCCATAAGCTCTATTCTTCCATTCTCAAGGTGTATGATTGCAACCTTTACTCCCTCAGTCTCTACTGTCTCAAACTCAACTTCGTTTACTCCTAGTGCTTCCTGATACTGTTTTGCAGCAGATTCAACATCATTTACTGCAATGGCGATATGATCAATTTTCATCTAGAATACCTCCTTTGGCCTATACTCGCCAAATACTTCACGGAATGTGTTGCTAATCTCACCAGTAGTACCATAAGCTTTTGCAGCATCAAGAATGTAAGGCATTAGATTCTCATCAGTATCTGCAACAGATTTTAGCTTTGATAGTGCATCCTCAACTTTTTTGGCATTTCTAGATGAGCGAAGTTTTTTGAGATCTTTATTTTGTTGTATCTCTACTTTATCATCAATACGCAATAGTTCGGGTGGTTTTTCATTGGCTTCAATGAATTTGTTGACGCCTACAAGGATTCTTTGTTCCTCATCAGCTTCTTTTTTGAGTCGGTATGCATTTTGTCTAATTTCAGATTGGAAGAATCCCTTTTCAATTGCTTTGATAGAGCCGCCCATCTTCTCAATTTTTTTAAGATAAGTCCAGACTCCATCTTCTATCTCATCACAAAGATACTCAAGATAATGGGAACCAGCCATTGGATCAACTGTTTTTGTAATTCCACTCTCATATGCTACAATTTGTTGGGTTCTAAGTGCAATTTTTGCAGACTCTTGTGTTGGTAATGCAAGTGCTTCGTCTCTGGAGTTTGTATGCAATGATTGTGTTCCGCCAAGTACTGCAGCCATTGATTGAATTGCCACACGAACAATGTTGTTATCTGGTTGCTGAGCAGTAAGTGACTCCCCACTTGTTTGAGTATGGAATTTTAATTGTAATGATTTTGGATCCTTTGCGTGGAATTTTTCTTTTAGAATTTTTGCATAAACTTTTCTTGCAACACGAAACTTGGCAATCTCTTCAAAGAATTCTATTGTACAGCAGAAGAAGAATGACAAACGAGGTGCAAAGTCATCAATCTTTAATCCTTGATCCAGACATGTCTGAATATATGCAATTGCGTTTGCCAGGGTAAATGCAACTTCTTGTGTTGCAGTAGAGCCTGCTTCTCTCATATGGTATCCAGATATAGACACAGGATACCACTGTGGTACTTTTTTAGCACAATAACCAATCATGTCACCAATAATTCTCATAGAGGGTTGTGGTGGATAGATGTAGGTATTTCTTGCAATGTACTCTTTGAGGATATCATTTTGGGTTGTACCACGTAGTTGTTCGCTTGATGAACCCTGGGATTCCCCTACTGCGATATAATATGCAAGTAATGTAGATGCAGTTGAATTAATTGTCATAGAAGAGCTAACCTTACCTAAGGGAATTCCATCAAAAGCAGTCATCATGTCTTTTAGAGAAGCAATAGAAACTCCAACTTTTCCAACTTCACCTTCTGCTTGAGGAGAATCTGGGTCGTGCCCAATTTGAGTTGGTAAATCAAATGCCATGCTAAGGCCCGTCTGTCCTTTTTCTAACATGAACTTGAAGCGTTCATTTGTTAGCTTTGCATCACCAAATCCAGAGTACTGACGCATAGTCCAGAATCTATCTCGATACATTCCTGCATGTATGCCACGAGTAAATGGATAGACTCCAGGTTCTTCCTTCTTTGTCTTCTTTGAAGACTTGTGAAAGACACGTTTTACTGGGATGTTAGAATCAGTTACAAATTGCTTTTCAGGAGTTTTTGATTTTGCCATTTGAATCACTTTAACAATGCTTTTGTAATTTTATCTCCAGCTTCAAAGGGATTAATCTCACGTGCTTGTAATTTTTTAAGATATTTTGCATAGGTTTTATCAGAATTCAACAACGTAGTAATTTTTTCGTTAATGTTATTTAAAACAATATCTTTTAGCTCCGATTCTAATTGGCTCAGTTCTTGCTTCTTTTTTGTTTTCTTCTTTAAAGCCATTAATTCTTTGAGCTTCTTTGCAAATTCAGATATTCCCTTGTTCTTTTTTGTTGACGTCTTTAAGATGATAGGATTTTTTTCTGATGCTCCAATATAATCTCGTACTGCATCATATAGCTGAGATGCCCCATCCAAATCGCTTTTGTTTACAAGATAGACATCTCCAATCTCAGTTAATCCCGCCTTTATGGTTTGAATGCTATCTCCAGTGTGAGGATTAAAGACTACAACTGTAATATCGGCAATATTGGAAATTTCAATCTCAGTTTGGCCAGCACCCACACTTTCTATAATTATTGGGTTAAAGCCAGCATATTCTAAGACACGAATGCTATTTCTGACTGAATGAGATACTGCTCCAGTTGCGCCCCTAGATGCAATGCTTCGGATATAGGTGCCAGAATCAGTGGATTCAGTCATTCTAACTCTATCGCCTAAAATTGCACCACCGGTCACATGACTAGTAGGATCCACAGCGAGAACGGCAGGCTTGGTTCCCAATTTTCGAAGCTCTACTGAAGTCACATTGATTAAAGAACTCTTTCCTGCTCCAGCTGGTCCGGTAATTCCAATTATTGATGAGTTTCCAGTTTTTGAAAATATTTGCTTGATGAGTTTTCTTGCTTCTTTTTGATCATTTTCTATTATTGATATCGCCTTTGCTATTGCGCCACGTTTACCTTTTTTGAGGTCAGTTAGCAGTGTCAATGTCTGAAGTTAATTTTCCCACAATAAATTCTTGTATGTTCTTTAAGTACTAAATATGACTGAAGGTACATCATCACCTACAGAGTGAATCTCGGTCTTTAGTTCAATTGTCCCAAAATCAGGATGATTAATTTTTAAAACAATTGGATGAATAGACCAACCATATTTTGGAGGTTCAGAAAATAAGACACGCTCGACAAACTGATAATCATCAAAAGTTTTTTGGTATGAATCTTCCATTCCCAATATCTCCATTATAACAGATGAGGTTCTTTGTGTTTTATCTGCAAAGATTATTTCGGCGTACTGTTCCTCAGGATAATACGTGGCATCAATAGAAAATGATTCTCTAAGTCTTTGGTGATCAGGGGATTCTGCAGTGATTAAAAATAAAATTGCAAGAGAAGATAAAGCTAAAACAGACAATAAAGGAAAAATTTTTTTTGGCATAAACTCTAGTTGAATTCAGTTCTTAGCTGTTTTAAGAATTTAGAATGAATTTGGATTATTTCAAGTGTTTGCTCTAAAGTTCTCTCAGTACCAGGAGTAGGATTTTGTTTGAAAAACCTGCGAATTTCTTTTTCCATTGATTCATCTGCAACAAGTGAAATACTTGCAACAATTCTATTAAACAAAGGATTGCCATGTCCAACTTTTTTGCTCAATGATCTCCAATTCTTTTTTAGCCAAGGCCAAAGAATTTTTTTGCCTGCCTGATTGTTTGCTACGCGAATTATAGGAAGCTGCATGTTTTGTGAACGAACTGCGGGGGTTTGAGAGAATGCCAGTGATTTTAAGAGTAATTTTTCATCATTAAAGCTACACATTGCCCCAAGGAATCGAAGTTTCTCTTCCTGGGTACTGGTCTTATTGTAAAGATGGGTTAGTTTTTGATGCATCTTTGAGTCACCTGCCAAAGCAACTAAAGAGTACACAGTATCCCTTAAATCTGGACGTAACGAGGAGGGATTTTTGAGGAATTTCTGGAATCTGATTTTGGATTCTTCGATTACTTCTTCATTGCCTAATTTACCTAGTGCGTGTATTGCAAAGCTTCGCAACAATGCATCTGTATGATTTTCTTTTGGTTTAGGATCCCATCCTAATCGATTAAATATTTTCTCAAAGTAATTTCTTGCATACTCCTTGATAATTGGATTAAAAGATTCGCCAATTGTTCTATCGTATAATGAATATAGGTTATTTGCAACATTTACGGAGGAAAGATAATTCTCCTCATCATGATATGCATCAGTAAAGTCAAGATAGTTCTGGAGAGATTCATCACCTGAAACACATAATGCAAATAGATCATTTTGGATAGCCCATCTATCAATATGAGAAATTGATTTGTTATCAACAAGCATTTTTAGATCAATTAGCATTCCTTCATCATATTTTACTCGGTAGAATCCATGTCGTCCTGAATTAATCACAACACCATTTTGTGAATTGATTTTAATCTTATCACTTTTCTTTGTAAGTAATTTCTTTACATCTTTTTTATCAGAGTGAAGAGTGATTGGAACATGCCAAAGTCCTTTGTTGGTACCTTTTGCATTTAGAAGAAATCTTTTTTGTGATAAAATCAATAATGAATCTTTTTGGTTAACTTCAACTACGGGGAATCCGATTTGTTTTATCCATGAATCCATCATTGCACGTACAGGAAGTTTTGAAACTTTACCGATTGCATCCCACAGGTCATATCCAGCAGCGTTTTTGTATTTGTGCTTTGTCAAATAATGTTTCAAACCATTTCTGAAATTTTTCTCACCGACATAGTTTTCTAGCATACGCAAGACACATCCTCCTTTATCATAGGATATTGCATCAAATATCTCCCGAATCTCAGATGGAGAGTTTACCTTTACATCAATTGGGTGAGATGATTTTAGGGAATCAAGTCCCATTGCAACATTCATTGCATCTTCGACAAACTGGTCCCAAAGTTCCCATTCAGGATAGAATTTATCCACGAATTTTGTGGCCATATACGTAGCAAAGCTCTCATTTAGCCACAAATCATTCCACCATTTCATGGTGACAAGGTTGCCAAACCATTGATGGGCAATCTCATGAGATATTACTTCTGCAATGAACTGCTTTGTTTTTGTCGAAGATACCTTTGGATCATAAAGTAAAATTGTCTCCCTAAATGTAATAGCGCCCCAATTTTCCATAGCACCTGCTGCAAAGTCAGGAATTGCGATGAGATCAAGTTTAGGTAATGGATATTTTATGCCAAAATAATTTTCGTATGATTTTAATAATTTTTTTCCAAGTTCTAAGGAAAACTTTCCTTGGGAACGTTTTCCTTTTGTGGTGATAACACGAACTTCAGTTTTTCCAATTTTTCCTCTGAGGTACTCAAATTCACCAACTCCAAGATAAACCAAATATGTTGACATTGTTGGAGTTTGTGAAAATACATAACGAATTTTGTCTCTAATTTTTTGTTTTGATTTGACTGGCATGTTTGAGATTGCCGTGAAGTTTTTTGCTACAACAAGGGAGATTTCAAAGGTTGCTTTTGATTGTGGTTCATCCCAGCATGGAAAAGCTCTGCGAGCATCTGCTGCCTCAAACTGTGTTGTCGCAAGATATTTTGTCTTTCCATTGACTTCATATTTGCTGCGATAAAACCCAAGCAGTCTATCATTTAATATGCCTGTAAAATCAATGAAGAGATTTGCATGGCCACTAATCTTTTTTGCTAGTTTTATTGTCAGTTCCTCTGTTTTTGAATTAACTTTAGGAGTTGCTCTAATGGTTTCACCTTTGAATTCAACATGGCATTTTTTGATCTTGAGCTCTGCAGCATGTAGTGTAATCGAATTTGTAGGCCTCTTGCACTGAATTGATATGTTCTCCCTTCCTTCAAAGGTGAATTTTTTCAGATCCGGAGTAAATTCAAGACTGTAATTTAATGGAGAAGCGCTCACGCATGGCATTCTCAAATAGGCTTTATGTACATTTAGGAATTGAAAAAAGGCTTTAAAATAGAAAAAATATTGATAATTATGAAACAAAAAATGGCATCAAGAAGAGTCAAAATTCTAGTAGCAAAACTAGGACTAGATGGTCATGATAGAGGAGCATTAGTTTTATGCCGTGCGTTTAGGGATGCTGGAATGGAGGTAATCTATTCAGGATTATTTGCCACACCATCAAGAATAGCACAAATTGCAGAAGACGAAGATGTTGATGCCATTGCATTAAGCCTACTCAATGGAGCACACAATACACTATTTCCTAGAGTTGTAAAGGAGTTAAAAAAGAAGGGAATTAAAGACGTTCTAGTTCTAGGAGGCGGCGTCATACCCGAAGAGGACAAAAAAGGACTTGAAAAAGGAGGAATTGACGGAGTATTTGGTCCAGGCACACCACTTCCAACAATAATCGATTACATTACAAAGGGCGTTTCAAAATTAAGAAAAATATAAAAAATTATTCTGTGGAATCAGGCCACATCATTTTTCGCATCTGTTTGCCAACTTTTTCAATCTGATGTGCATCGGTTTCTTTCATGTATCTATCAAAAGCATTTTTGCCGTTCTTCTTGTATTCGCTAATCCATTCTTCGTTAAATGTTCCATCTTGGATCATCTTTAGTACTTTTTTCATTTCCTCTTTGTTTGAAGCATTCATGACCATTGGTCCACGTGTTAGTCCACCATATCTTGCAGTTTCACTAACTCGTCTCCACATTCCATTGATACCATATCGTTGAATCATATCAACAATTAGTTTTAGTTCATGAAGTACCTCAAAGTATGCAATCTCTGGTTGATAACCTGCTTCAACTAATGTCTCAAATGCATTTTGTATCATAGATGCGGCACCACCACAAAGGTCTGCTTGTTCTCCAAACCAATCAGTTTCAACTTCTTCTTTGAATGTAGTTTGAATTAATCCTGCTCTTGCACTACCAATTGCTTTTGCAATACCTAGTGTTCTATCCCAAGCTTTTCCTGTATGATCTTGGTGTACTGCAACAATTGATGGAGTTCCAAAATTCTCTAGATAAGTTTCACGAACTTTAGAGCCAGGTCCTTTTGGTGCAACCATTATGATATCAACATTTTTTGGTGCATCAATCCATCTCCAATGAATAGCTGCTGCATGAGAAAATGACAAAGCTTTTCCTTCTGAGAGATTAGGTCCGATTTCATCTTTGTATACTTGGGCCTGAATCATATCTGGAAGTAACACATGAATGATATCTGCTTGTTTGCATGCATCAGAAACTGACATTACCTTATGACCATCAGATTCAGCTTTGCTCCAGCTTTTCCCCCCTTTCTTGAGTCCTACGATGACCTTTAGTCCAGAGTCTTTCATGTTGTTTGCCTGAGCATCGCCTTGAATTCCATAGCCAATCACTGCAATAGTTTGATTCTTTATTGGATCCAAACTAATATCAGCATCTTTCCATGTTTTTGCCATAATTAGCCTCAAAATCTTGCAAATATTAACTAAAGCGTATTAGGTTACGAAAAATTTGATGGTTCAAAATCAACATCAAGCGCTAGGGGTATAACTTTTCTGTGTAGAATCAATCATAGTAAAAATTACGCCGATTGTAGTGACCAACCCACCCACAACTATGAAATATTGACTACCAATCCACTTGTTCGATAAGACTGCGGGGTTCACTATGCCATACAAAATTGTCAGCACCCCAATTATAGACACCAGTAATGGAAGTTTTTTTTCAAAAATGCTTTGATTCATTTCAATTTCTCATTAAAAATGATTAAAGCAGAAATTGTCTACATTTGTTGATATTTGATTTAAGATTTGGATATATGTGAAAGATTAATTTTTTGGATCAGTCTCTTCAGGTTTTTTAAAATCATCCTCATCATTGTCTTGTGAGGAAATCCAATTATCAAATAGATGCGTCCTGGTTATTCTTCGCATGACAATAAAGGTATCCAGCATTAATGGAATTATTGCAATAAAGCCTATAGTTGAAATTATGACCTTGTCGTTTTCTGATTCAAAATCTACAAAAGTAATGAATACTGCAACTAATGCCAGTATCAATCCCATAAACAAAATATTTCGAATTACTCTGTGAACGGGCTTGGTAACTAGCTGTTTTCCATCAGGTGCAAAATTAACAGTAATCGCATCAGATATGTTTGTGATAATATTTTCAGTTTTTCCAACAAGCGAAAAAACAGGGTAAACTAAAATCACTGCCGTCAAAATTCCGAGAAAGATTGATGGATCCATAAAGAATGGAACATCAGGATTCTCCAAAAGGGAAATGATATCGGATGAAAAATAATCCATAACAACTAGAATAGTTACTATTATGATGAAATGAACTAGAAAGTTTGGTCCGTGTTTTTTGATATTGCTAATGTTTTTAATTTTTGAAGGTTTGCCTGTCTCATCAAGTGCAGAGCCAGCTCGGATGAATCGGCCTGCAAGGAAAATACCATCAAGTAATTTTACTGGAATGATTGACCTTTGATCTGCAACTGTTGGTAGTGCACGCAATAAAAGTGGCATTGCAAGCATTGTAACTAGTGCAACAACTATTGTAACAGGATATATTGATTCATTGATGCTTCCACTGTCTACTCCCAATTTAGCTATAATGAATGAAAATTCACCTATCGGAATCATCATTACGCCTATGGTTGATGCACTAAGGAATTTGTTTCCAGATAGTGATGCAGCAAACATGTTTCCAACAAATTTTCCAACAATAGCAACGGCAACTACTGGAATTGCAATCCAAATGGCATTTGGAATAAGTGTAATGTCTACAAGCATTCCTATAGATACAAAAAATATTATGATGAAAAAATCCTTTAATGGTAGAATCTTGTGAGTTACCGATTCTGAAAACTTTGATGATGCAATTATCATTCCCATTAGGAATGCTCCAACAGCACTGCTAAGACCTAGGAAATGTGCTAAAACTGATAACCCAAATGCAAGTGCCAAAGCAGTTACAAACTGTGCTTCTTCCATCTTGATTTTGCTTACATGCTCTAATAGTCGCGGAATTACTTTGATTCCAATTGCAAAGGTTAAGACAAAAAATACAACGCTTTGAATAATTATCAAACCAAAATCAGTCAATGCGAACCCAGACCCCTTTGAGGCATTACCCAATAGAGTCAAAAGTAAAACAGCAGCAAGGTCCTCAATTATTAGTATAGTTACAACGGTATTCCATTCTTTAGTGTTGACAAGATTAAGATCCCGAAGGAATCTAAGAGAGATAGCGGTACTGGTAATTGCAAGAATGCTTCCCAAAAATAATGCTTCAAGATGTGTCCATTCAAATGCCATTCCAAGTATGTATCCTGCAGCAAATACTATTGCTAGTTGTACCGTCCCAATGATAATTCCGTTTAATCCAACATCTCTTAATTTCTGGATGCTAAATTCCAAACCAACAACAAAAAGCAAAATAATAATTCCAAATTCTGCCAACAAGTTGATTAATTCTGTATCAGTTACCACCCCAAGACCAAACGGGCCTGCGATTATTCCTATCAAAATGAATCCGATAATTGTTGGGAATTTTATCTTGTGCATCAACCATGCACAAAGCATGCCTCCTCCAAACAAGACTGTAAGTAAACTTAGGAATTCAGTTACTCCGGCAGATACCACCATAATAGTTTGAAATTAGTATAATTAAACCATAACAGCAAATCAGATTCAAATGTAGATCTTTAAAAAATATCTGATTTGATGTAGGTGTAAAAAAATGAATTTTTGATCAACAGTAAATCTGACTTACATACAGTGTACCGTCAGATGAAAATGAAACTCCAGTACCAACATTAGAGTAAGTAGTACCTCGAAGTAAGGTTTCTTTCACATCCTTTTGAATCCATTCAGAAATTATAGTTTCTGCAGTTAATGCATCAAGAGGAATATTTCCACTGTAGATATTCAATGAACTTCCAGATGCCTTTGAATCAGAATATTTTGCAGCATTCTCCACGCATATAGGAAGTTTATCTGCATATTCACGAGTAACAGGCAATCCATCAGTAGATAATGCCTGATCAACCCTATTGCGAGATGCCATATCTTGACTGTGTTTTAGTGCCAACGTACTCAATTCCGGATGAGTCAAAAATGCGCCACGGCCAATATTCAGTCTTTTTTCATTAATTAATTGAACTATGTCAGACTCGACTTGAGGATATGATGAAGCAATAGGCGCAATGTTTTGGATTGGGAGATTTTCTTTTTCTTGCAATGGAGATTCAGATACAAAAGACAAACTAGAATCAAACATGTTTGAAAGCTGTGAAGGATTAAAGGAGAACAAGAGTTCAGGATATGCATCATAAACTCCAATAAATCCGACTACAGATATCATTAGACCCAAAATCAAAAATGATTTGTGAGATTTTTTTGCTTTTGATTTTTTTTGAGTTTTAGTTTTATCTTTATTTTTTGATGGTTTCTCAGAAATTTTCTGTTTTGACATTGCCTTTGCAAGATCTAATGCAATTACATCATGTGGATCAGTTGATTCTATCTTAGGAAAATTTTTTACGATGATTTCTTTTGCTTTGGTTAATACAAGAACAGCATCTTCCTTTTTTTCAGGAAGCAGTTCAATAAGTGATGTATCCAGGGGAAAATCTTTTGTTTCAGGTCTTCCTGCACTCAACCAGTTATTTAGCTTTTCAAATAATTCATCGTTTACTTTAGGAAGATAATTTTCAAGGGAATCACTAGAAATTTTGGAGTTTGATAAGACATGATTGTTTTTTGCCCCATTATGACTAGGATTTATTTTTAAAACTTGTTCATAACAAAGAGATGCTTCTTTGAATTTGCCAAGTTTATGAAGATCGTTTCCTTTGTTAAATAATGAATCAGTATGTTCAGGATCAATTTCCAAGATTTTATTATAGATTCGTATAGATTCTTCATATTTTTCCATTCTTGAAAAACATAATGCCTTATTGTACAGAACGGAAATATTTTCAGGCTCTCGCTTTAGAATTTGATCAAAAACTTCGATAGCTTTTTGATTATTACCAAGAATTGATTCAAAATATCCCTTGTTATTTAGCAATACATTATCATTTGGTTCCACACCTAATGCTTCATCACAGCATGCTAATGCATCCTCAAATTTTCCAATTTTTGATAGAGTCATGCTTTTCATGCACAGTGAATCTAGATGTTTAGAGTCTTCAGCGAGTACAGAATCAAATGCAGACAGGGCTTGCTCATATTCTTCATTTTTGTAATGTACACACCCCTGAGTAAATGAATCAGACTGCTCTACTTGGGCCATCGTACCACCTAAGTGCAGTTGAATTTTTAGTAAAATTCTTCATTTGTAAGAGTTTTTTGTAAAAAAAGTTCCATAGGTATTAGGATGTCTAATCTGTACAAACATCCTATATTGATAGTATTGTGCTACATTTGAGGCATTTTACCTGGACTTGATCTTCTTTTTGCATTCTTTGAAACTTTTTAGAGCCACAATTTGGGCAAATTGGGCATGCCCGTAACTTTTTCATCAGTATTCAGTCGGTTTTGTATCAGAAGTCAAAATAGTTTGGATTCGTTGTATTCCATTAAATTTGATAATATTATCTGCCACTGCCTTTGGTACTAGTTGTTTCCAATCCGAATTCTCAGAGATTAATTTTCTAATTGATGTTGCATTGTATTTTTCTCTATTCAGAAAATTTGGTTTAATTACTTCCAAACCGGAATCAGATAGTAACATTCTAACATAATCATTGCCACTGTAAACTCTGTCAAATTTTGGAAGTGAAGAACGCAAGTATGATGCCCATGTTGCAATATTGAATTGATTTTCGATAGCTAAGACATAGCATTTAGAAAGATCAAAGTGTTCTTCCTTAAGGGATTCATGAATCATTTGAATTCTTTCGCCAGCAGTGAAAGGATCCTTTTCCATGTAGTTAAACTGAAGACTAGTAATACAAATTATCAACTCATCACATTCACGAAGAATAATCTTTGCAAGCTCCAAGTGTCCAAGATGAAATGGTTGAAACCTACCGATCATTAAACCGCGCATATGAAAATCAAGGGTTATGAATTAATTAAATCTTAGATTATTTTTCCGCTACCTAGTATTCGGATACTGGTAGATTCTGGTTTTAGAATTACACATATGTCTGATTTATCACATACTGCGGGCTTTTCAAAGGAAAGCTTTAGAGGATTGACAGAGCTAAATTTTGCAGCCTTTATCTGAAGACCGATATTTACCATACACATTTGATTCTCTGTAACATCTCCTTTATAGAATGGATTTTTTTTAAAATCAAGCTCTATTTCTGATTTAACGGGTATGGAATCATCCTCACATAAAATATCACCTCGAGAAATCTCCTCAGGTTTTGCACCTTTAATTGACAACCCAACACGAGCAGGAGAAGTAGCTTCTTCAACAGGTTCATCATGCATTTGAATTGACTTTACCATAATATCCAATCCTGCAGGAAGAAGTTTGAGATTATCATATTGTTTTATTTTGCCAGAGGTTACCTTTCCTAAAATTACTGTTCCAACGCCTTTGACATCAAAACAATGGTCAATTACGATTTTTGTCTTACCGTCTGTTTGTAAAGGTTGAAATTTTAAAAGTTCATCTTTAATCTTTTGAGATTCTACCTTTCTGTATTGCTCCAAAACAGTTCCTTTAATCATTGTGTTTAGTCTGCCTTCATCAACCTCGTATGTATGACTTAGAATTCCCTCTTTTTTCTGCAAGACATCCAGTGCAACCATTTGTTCACCTGCAAATTTGTCAAGAGAGCCCAAATACACAATAGGATATTCTGCTAGATTAATTGCCTGAAACAAGGGTTGAATTTTGTCTGGAAATCCATTTGGGGCAACCCAAGTTCTAATTACGTCAGATTCTTTTTTGTCATAAAGTGTTAGATCAGTAGCAGTGCCTTTCTTGCCAAAGTCCGAAGCAATTGTCTGCTCACCCAGTACAGCAAAATTAATGGATTTTACCATATTTGTCTGCAGCAATTATTGATAATTAAAACATGATGAATTATACAAAGAAAAATGAGATCATGCACCAAAATCGCTGCTCTTTAGTTGTGGTCGTGCAGCTTCATTTGGCATACGAAATCCACAATGCTGACAACGCTGATCAGGTACTACAACCAAGTCTCTTGTTTGTAAAGTTGTGACTCTAGTACAGCTAGGGCAGTTTTTCTGAATTGGCATGAGTAATTTACTATCGAATTTAATAATAAAATCTGTGTGTAATCAGATTACAAACACCTCATTATCTACTCATTTTGAGAAATTAAAGAGTGGATGTTATTCTAATAGATGACGATGTAGATTCAACTGAAATCTATAGTGAATATCTAAGTATCAAAGGATTCAATGTAGTCGGAGTAGGCCATAATGGAAAAGAGGCTGCAGAATTGTACCGTAGGTTAAAACCTGATGTAACGGTTTTAGACATCATGATGCCGCATTTTGATGGATTTTTTGGAATTCATGAAATACGAAAAATGAGAAAAAATGCCAAGATAATAATTGCGACGGCAGATGTAAGTGTAGATACAGCAAAGAAATTAGAAGACCTTTCTCCTTATGCGATTTTACACAAACCATATGACCTAGACTCTCTTGAAGATTTGCTTGAAGAAGTGAAAAACATGGAAGAAGTAAAATCTTATGAAAAAGAACTAATGCAAAAGTAATTTTCTAAATTAACTAAATCTACCATAGGCAGGGCTAGTTTCCCATTTTGCTCTTTCAATTTCAAAACGATTGTTACATCTAAGGCAGAGAAAGTCAGTGGAAAGTTCTGGAAATTTTTCAGAGCAATCATTACAGAGGTAATAGTTGTCCATAACTCTGTAATCTGAACCTAAAACCTTGATCTTTTTTCTACATTTTGGACACATGTCATCAACATAAGAGCTTGCCGGAGACACATTAGAGCACTCATAGTGTTCAATGAGTTTTTCTTGTTTGAAGTTAGAGCCCTTACATGATGGACAATGAAAAATTTGAGAAATTTTTACCAATCCACAATCGGGGCATGCAATTTCTTTAACGTCCTTTAATTTGATAATTTTTTTGTCTGCCTCTAGTTTTTGAATAATTGGTAGGATTTCTTCTTTTGTTTTACCCATATACTGTGAAATTCTAGTTAAGCTTGTCCTAGTGGAGGTTGTAATTAAAAATTCTACTCTTTGTATGATATCATCATCGGGAGATACATTTTTGTAATTTTCTTCAGCAGTTAGAGTTTTCATTATTTCCTTAACATTTTCTAATCTGATTGGTTTGGAGAGATACTGGTATGCCCCCTGTGCGATGACTTCCTTGATTGATTCCTCACTTCTTTCTCGTGCAGTTTCAATTATAACTTTAACATCGGGTCGGACATTTAGCATTTGAGTAAGAACAGACAAGGCATTCATATCAGGCATGTTATAATCTAAGAATACAATTGGAACTTTACCAGAATCAACCAGCTCGTTGAATGCCTCAAGTCCAATTTTTCCGTTTTCACAACAATGGACTCTTTGAAAGCCAAGCTTTAGTAAAAATTCTCTAAGAAAGATTCCTACTGCCGGACTATCATCTATAACTAAAATTTCCCTATCCGTTAGGTCAGTCATCAATTTTACAAAGCCATCAAAGCGATAGAAAAATCTTGTCTAAGATTATGATACACGAATAATCCCTGTTTTGATCAGATATTCTAGTCCTAAAACAAATTCACCATCACTAACTAATCCATCCGACCACCATCCGGCGTTATTTTTAACCCAAGAGGGAATAACAGAGTTAGATTCTGAGGAAGGAGCAGTATTTGGAATTTTTATAATTCCTGTTTTAATCATGTATTCGATTCCTCCAACAAAGTCATTATCATCGATTGTTCCTTCAGACCACCATCCTGCGTTATTTTTAACCCAAGATGGAATATCCAATGATTTCTCCCACAATATCCTTGAGACTGAATTCAACGTAACTACATCGATGTTATTCTCCTTCAAAGCATCCAAAACTTGGCTTAATTTGGAGAATTTTTCGGCATCGATTTGATTTATGCTAATTTGATCTTCTTTAAGGGCAAAATCTGGAACTTGTAAACTGATTACAGAATACCCGTATTTTTCAAAATTAGAGTTTATCTTATGAATGGCTTGTTCCTTGATACTTCCAGAAACAAATGGATCATCGCTAAGAATATCTGATGCACTCAAAGTAGATGGGACATGGGCGATATTCTTTGAACCAGAATGCAAAAGATTGTCTAGTTGCAGGTTTGAGCTGAGTAATTTTAGATTGCTTGAATTAACTGCAGATAAAGTGTTTTCATTAAAAGAACCCAAAGGAGGAATAAAAACGGAGGGTTTTTTCTTTAAGAGAGAATTGATCTTGTCATTTGTTTTTTTAATACTAGATGTTTGTTCTTCAATGCCAAATTTTGTATGATCTATAAACTCCCAACCACTATTTGCCACATCAAGACTTATTTTTTTATTATTTAGAGTAGAATTGATTGCCTGAACAGTAATTGGGTCATCGCCAAAAAATTTTCCTAAAATTCCTATTGTAACATCAGTTTTCTTATTTTCAAATGTCTTTAGTAGTTCTTGTTGCACTTGGTTTAGCCAAAAATCTTGTACATTATCAATTCGGATGGCCACACAGTTACAACTTATGATCTCAGTGGAGTTGTTCTCATTTGAAATCGGTTTTGACAACATAGGTTTTGGCAACATAGGTTTTGCATCAAGATTAATCTGACCTATTGGAACGATTGTATATCCTGCATCTCGCACTTGATCAATTAGTAATTCCAATTCTTTAATCGAATTTTGGTTTACGACGTTTTTGTATACGCCCAATTCCCTTTGTGAAAAGTCAGGAGGATGCATCATAACAACTGCAAAACCGTTGCTTAACATGCTGGATTCTATATCGCTAAGGATTTTGGTTCGATTTTCAACGATCCAAAGATTCGACGTTGAATCTAAAATAGCAGTTTGTGCTGCCTGTGGGAATCGATAAAATGTGGAATTTGAAAGTTGGAACGGCGGCGAATCATAATTAAACGAAGAGCTAAGATGGGTAATTCCGTTTGATTTCAAAAGAGGAATCGTGTTTTTATCAAATACATTTTCGGGTGGAATAAAAACAGTCGGAGTTATTCCAAAGATATCAAAAATCTTTTGATTGGTATCTTTGATAATTTTTTGCTGTTTTTCATTATCAAAGACCGTGATTGGGCTATTATTCCAGCTATGACTGGCAATTTCTAGGCGTGAATTATGAAGATTATTTTTTATTACATTTACTAATTCGTTGTCAGCTCCTATGAGCCCCCCAATCACACCTATTGTAAGAGGAGCTGATTTTGTTGAAAAAGTTTGGAGTACTGCCTTTTGAGAAGCGCTAAGAAAATAATCCTGAACGTCATCTAATCTAAAAGCAACACATTTGCAGTTTTTTGCTGAAGGAGATTGGGATAATTGTTCAATGTTTATCACAGCATTGGCAGTCAATGTTGCTCTATGAACAGACCACAGTTCAAAAGTTGAAGATTGGTTTTGTTTATGAAATACTTTGAAATCATATTGGTCAACAGGTAATAGTGTAAAAAGGGTAGAGCCTTTATTCACGTTTGATTGTGCAATCTTTGTTTTTTTCGAGTCATATAGTTCTACTAGGTATATTCCATCATAAGTTCCAACTTTACGATTATCTTTTATGATGTTGACATCAACTTTATCTATTAATTTGGGCCAGGGTGTTACAATGTTAAAATCCTGTGGGAGTCCGGATTGTGTTTTAACTGGAGAATAAACATAAGATACTTTGTCATTGATTAAAACTTCAGCATAATAGAAGCTATTAGATGTTGTTGATTGAATCCAGTATCTTCCGGTTTCACCCTTTGAATCAGTATTTGCAGTAACCCATGCAGTGTTATCTAATGATTTTACGACTACTTTAGCTCCTGAGATAGGTGAGCCATCTTTGTATTTTATTTTAAACTTCATTCCACCATCATTTGGGATTAAAATTTCGATTGGAGAATCAAATGATTTGATTAAAGGAGTAGTAGCAGAATCAATCCCATTTTTTACAACTTTGAAGATATATCCATGGTTTGAAGGTAGGCCACTAATTGTTTGAGGGTTTTCAGTTAATGGAATAGTTCTGTATAGATTTGTAGTAGTATCCTGATAGACAAAAACTGTGATTCCATAAGGATCACTCATTTCAAACCCAAAATTTTTAATTTGTAATACTGCAGAATTGCTTTGCGCATATGCTGGCAGTATAGCTATTCCTATTGAGAAGATTAAAAGTAAAAGTAGTAATTTCATGATCTGACCCTTGCTGCACTAGTCCATGTTGCTTTTCGTCTTAATAGTTCTTCAATGGCAGCCTTTAGTTGCAATACATCAATAATTTGCTTGTATCCTATAACGAGAAATGCCGAAAATGCAACCATCTTTTTTTCATCCCCATCCATCCGCACTGCCAATATACCTAACAGATACTGCAGGAGGATAAACAAGCCCACCATATATGCTACAAACTCGTATTGACCGGTTAATGCCTGATATGCAGCAAAGCCCCATACCATAATGCTGGTTGTAGGGATAACTAGCATGTGAATGATCATCAAGGGGTATGCAAATCTCTGGAGAGATCCAAATCTAGGATTAGTTAGTGCATCAGCATGCCTAGTCATCACCTGAAGGTTTCCTCGATACCAACGCTTTCGTTGTTTGTAAAAATCCCTAAAAGTTTGAGGCGCCTGAGTATAGGCAACTGCGTTACTGCTTGCCTGAACAATTAATCCAGATTTTAGTAATTTCATTGTGGCATCAAAGTCTTCAACAATAGTATCTTTGTGATATGCACCGGCTTGTTCTAATTTCTTTTTGCTAAATGCACCTAATGCACCAGGCACTATAGTAATAGCACCAAAGTAATCAAGTGCTCTTCTCATAATTTGGATTCCGGTAAGATAGTCCAAGGCCTGACACCAAGTCAACCAATTAACCTTGTTTCTGATTTTGATATTACCAGCTACTGCTGCAACGTTTTCATTTCTAAATCCTTTTGCAATGTTTTTCAATGCTTGTCGTCCAATAACGGTATCTGCATCAACCACTACGACAATATCACCCTTGGAGAATACCAATCCATAGTTTAATGCAGATGCTTTTCCACCATTTTCTTTATGAAGTACTTTTACCTTATCTTTGTAAAGTCTTGCAATCTCTAACGTTTTATCTGTGCTGCCATCATCAATAACAATTATTTCTTTATGAGGGTAATCAGCATTAAGTAATGAATCAATTGTCAGTTGGATAACCTTCTCTTCATTGTAAGCAGGAACAAGAACACTCATCAAAGGAAAGACATCAGGATCTTTCATTTGTGATTCAAGATGCACACTTCTAATTGCTAGTGGGACAAACAGCATTGTCTGCCAAAATGATAAGGTCAGCATCCATACAAAAACTGCCTGAATGATAGACATGAAGTTAACATATCCATCAAAAGCAATCATAGCACCAAAAGCAAATGGCAATACAAGAATCATTATAGAATAAACAGACATACGATGTGTGCCATAGTTTCGCTCTTCCTTTTTGTATATTTTAGACGAGAGTAAATGATAGAATACTAGTGCAGCTGCAAATGATATTGCGATAATACTAAGATAAGTAAACATGCTATAAGCAGTATAAATTAGCAAAGCAAAGATTATGCCCGCGACACCAACCAATAATGGGTCAGGCCTACTCTTGGAAGGCTTTTTTGATATAATCTCAGGCGATGCAGTCTCAATCAGAGTAGTTGATTTGGGCGAATCAGGTTTAGTAGATACATTCTGTTTTGGAGGAACAATTTCAACATGGCACTCTGCATGATACCACATGTTATTGATTCTTTTAGTAGGGTGTGAAAGTTTAATCTCCTCTTTACATTTTGAGCATTTTTGTATTGCAGTACCTGGTCTTTCAAAACTCTCTCCTAGTTGTTTTGCGGGCTCCGGTTTGAAAAGAACTGGTGCTATAATTTTATTATCTGAAAGAGATTCAAGTTTACTTTTTAGATATTTTTCATCAGATTTGTATAGAGGTTTGTGTTTTTTCAGTGAACTTTTAATGAATTCTAATCGTTGTACGTCACCAAGATTCCACTCAATTATCTGAGTGAGAATTTTTATTAATTTTTGATCATCAACTTCAGCAGGACTAAGCGGCGTTACAGTTGATTCTAGTTTTCCTAAAAGATATTTTTCATCAGAGTGATACAGGGTCTTTCCTTCACGCAAGCATTTCTGGATGAATTGAAGTCTGCCTACGTCACCGTTGCCGGATTCTATTAGATCTTGAATTTTGTTATACGCCTCTACTTTAGAATACTGCCCTATGCCCACAAAATTCTTGAAATTTCTTAATATGTGTCTAGTTTGCTCATCAAATCTAAACGGTTTTGTAAATTCAGCATCAATCGATCAGATTTATTCATGCATAGACTAGTAAAATAATGAAGAATTTTTGGATTATTCCGATTGTAGGAGTTGCTGCAGTGGTTCTAATACTTCTCAACGCTGAAGACAATTGTTCTGATGGATGGTACATTACAGGATACTATACACCATTTGAGTCAGACTTTTCTGGAAAAGTGATTGAAATCAAAGCCGATGGGAATACGATAATGGTAAAAAAAGAGTTTACAGATACAGTAAAAATTGAAGGTTGGGGATTGATGGAGTCAGGAAATTATCTTGGATGGTATGACTCTGCATTTCACATTAGTGATTCCCCATTGGATATGCATGGTAAAAAATTGGTTCCACAGATGATTGCTGCAGACCCACTTGTACTTGAACAAGGCTCAAAGGTAAAAATTCCAACTTTGGTTGAACCATGGAATCAACAAGTCCTAACAGTCACGGATATCGGTCCATCCATCAAAGGAAAACACATTGACGTCTATACTGGCGAAGGTGACAAAGCTAGAATAGAAACTGAGCGAATAACTAGTGAGAATAACTTTCTTTGTGTAACATGAGTTAATCCTTCATATAATCAATTTCGCCTCATCACTTGAAAATTGTTTAATGACTATTGTATCACTAATTTTGTTAAAAAGTCGCTGTCTATTTTTGTTAGTAAAAATCCAGCCTACAATTACATCTATTGGAAGTAGAAATGTTTTGCCAAAGCTTTGAACGATACTATCCCGAAATGAAATACTTTGACCATGAAGATCTGTAGTTTTAATTTTTAAAACCATTTTGCCAATGGATTGTCCACTTCTTTTTTCAAGTATTGCCCAATAAAACAAATAGACAACATCATCTAACAAACCAAATCCAATAAAGTAAAAAAAATGCGCATCAAAATTAAATGATGGATTTTTCAATCCAATCATCAAAATGCTGGTTCCAAAAATTACATATGAAATTAAATGTACAACTACAGAGACTAGAATGATGTCTATTAGCCAAGCTAAGAATCGATGCGACCATTTTGCAAGAGTGATTTTATTTTCATACATAACATCATAACTATAAACTAATTAATAATTCATCAAAGTTAAGGAAAACTCCTAATTGTTAAGGCATAACTTGCAAATCTATGATTTCTTGGCTTGACTTTTTTTTCAGCGTACTTGGAAATTTTTCCCCCCATAGAGCCACATAGCCCTAATGGATTCGTTACAGAGTTTGTATCATGAGCATACTGTAAAACTTCATCCGATGGGGCAAAATAATTTACAATTTTTTTATTAATTACATTATTGATTTTTTTTCTATTTTTTTTAAGATCGTTAAATGTTATTGAAGCCCCAAAAAAGTGAGCAGTCTCGATCAAATTTTTATTAGAAGAATTTTTGGACAGAAAATCAATTGTACTTAGAATCACTTGAGATCCTAGAGAGTGTCCAATCAATCGAATTTTAATTTGAGGACAAAATTTCTTCAAATCAGCAATAAATCGACTAAGATTCTTTCCATTTTTTTGAGCGATTTTTTGTCCTACATGAAGTGCACGTAATTCAGTTTTTTTCAAATGTGCCCCACGCGTATTGGAATCATAGCTAAAGCCGATAACTGGATATTTGTAACCAATTCTTCGCAGTCTGTTTCTTGCAATTTCAAACTTTTTGGCCGCAGATGCGCTATCATTTCTCAACCCATGAATCATTACTACAATCTCCTTTGAGGACTCTAATGTATCAAAGAAATTTTTTGGATAAAGAGAATACGAATTTGTTTTCAGAGTTTTCCCGTCAAGCAGATCATAATATCTTCTTGTAGATATTCGAGGAGTAATCATTACAGATTCTTTGTGCCTAGTTTATTTTTATGAGCTTTGATGTCTTCGCTCTCAATTTTTTCAAAAATAGGCGAAGATTTTCCAAGGGCATGGCCTGAAGAAATATTCAGTTCAGATATAGTTTCCCAAGGTTGTTTTGAAGCTGTTTCTGAGAGTCCAAGTTGCTGCCAAATCTTCTCTGAAGATTCTGGAAGAAATGAAGACAAAGATATTGCAATGCTTCTAACTGCATTAACTGATAGGTACACACATGTATCTGTCCCAGAACCTTTTTTCCAAGGCTCTTTATGTTGAAAGTATTGATTAAAGTGTGCTGAAAACTCTAGAATTTTTTTCAATGCCCTATCGAGATGGTTCTGACTCATCAATTCATCTAGTTCATTGGATAGTGAAAGAATCTTTTGTTTGGCGTCATTATCGATTTGTTCGTAATCAGATGGTGCAGGTATCTTTCCATCAAAACTTTTGGCAGTAAATCCTAATGCCCTGTTGACAAAATTGCCAATGTTTCCAATTAATTCTGAATTAATCTTTGTTGCAAACTCATCCCAATCAAAGTTCAAGTCATCTTGTGAGTAGGGATTAATTGAAATCAAGTAAAATCTTAGATAGTCTGCAGGATAATAACCAAGAAACTCCTTTAATCCTATGTACCAGTTTCGGCTCTTTGAGATCTTCTTTGATTCTAATGTCAAATGACCTCTTGTAGGAATAAAATCAGGAAGTTTGAATTCATTGTTTATTCCAATTCTCATTGCAGGCAAGAAAAGATAGTGGTGATACACGATGTCTTTTCCTATGAAATGATAAATGTCAGCAGAATTCCAGAATTCTTTTCCATCAATTCCTTTATCGTTGAGAAATTTTAGGGCAGTTGAAATGTAAGCGAGATGGTTATCAAACCAGCCATAAAAGACCTTCCCGTTTGCGCCATCCAAAGGAATCTCAACTCCCCATGTGATGTCACGAGTAATATCCCAGTCAACTAGACCCGATTTTATCCAGTTTTGGACGTACTTTTTCACATCCTTTTGTAGATTTTGATTCTCATCCAGCCATTTGTAAAGAGGTTCTGAGAAATTTTTGAGCTTGAAAAAATAGTGTTTTGTTTTTTCTTTGGTGGGAGGCTGTCCGCAAATTGAACATTTTGGGTCATCAATCTCTTCAGGAACCTTGCCGCAGCTTTCACACAAATCAGAATATTGATCCTCTGCTTTACAGTAAGGACATGACCCCTTTACGTATCGGTCTGGTAAAAATTTCTTATCAGTCTTGCAGTAAAACTGTGTAATTTCAGTTTCATAGATATGTCCTGAGTCATAAAGTTTGGTAAACACATCCTGAACAAAACTAATGTTTTCAGGAGAGCTTGTTTTGTAAAAGAAATCAAAATTAATGTTAAATGCAGTAAAGTCTTCCAAGTCACGTTTATTCCAGTGCTCAACATACTCTTGTGGAGTCTTGCCGAGTTTTTCGGATTGAAGCAAGATGGGAGTACCAAAATCATCCGATGCACAAATGTAGTAGGCCTCGACTCCTTTTTGTTTTAGATAACGAGTCGTTACATCTGCTGGTAAATACGTCGATGCCACATGTCCAAGATGAATCTCTCCGTTAGCATAAGGTAATGCACTTGTTATGATGGCTCGTTTATTCATGGTATACTCTTAAGTTAATTCTAAGATTAAGAAGCTTTACCAGCTATTCATGTATTTTATCTGCTCTGCGTTTAATCTATCGATTTTTACATCCATGGCTTTGAGAGCGTCAACTGCTATCTGTTTATCAATTTCATCAGGCACTTTGATAACTTTAGTCTCCATTTTTTTATGGTTCTTGAGGATGTACAGAATAGATAGAATTTGATTTGAGAAGGACTGTGCCATTACTTCGGGAGGATGACCTTCAGCTGCAACAAGGTTTGCCAATCTGCCTTGACCAATAAGATAAATCTTCTTTCCATTTTTGAGTGTGCACTCATCAAGATTTGCTCGAACTTGCTTTACGGATTTTGATTGCTTGAGTAAAAAGTCAGAATCAATCTCCACATCAAAGTGTCCAACATTTCCAAGTATTGCTCCAGATTTCATTTTCAGTATGTGTTCTTTACGAATTACACTTGTCATTCCGGTACAGGTGATGAAAATATCACCTAGCTTTGCAGCTTGAGCCATTGGCATTACTTCAAAACCATCCATGTGAGCTTCTAATGCCTTAATCGGATCAATTTCGGTAACGATAACTTTAGCACCCATTCCTTGAGAACGAGATGCAACTCCCTTTCCAACCCAACCATATCCAACCACGACAACACGTTTTGATGCAATCAGCAAATTCATTGCACGAAGATAGCCATCAATGGTACTCTGTCCGGTACCATATCGATTATCAAACATGTGCTTGGTATATGCATCGTTAACAACAATAATTGGATACTTTAGTTTGCCTTGTTTTTCAACAGCTTTGATTCTTGTTACACCTGCTGTGGTCTCCTCAGTTGCTCCAAGAATTTTTAATTTTTGATATTTTTTATCAAAATGTACTTTGACATTCATGTCAGCGCCATCATCAGTTAAGATATCAGGTTTATGATTCAGAACTTGTTCTATGCACCAATCATATTCTTTGTTGGTTTGTCCAGTCCAAGCATAGATATGAATTCCTTGTGATGCCAAAAATGCTGCAATATCATCCTGAGTTGTTAATGGATTACCACCACATGCTGCTACTGTTGCACCTAACTCCTTTGCACCCATTAACAACACTGATGTTTCTTTAGTGATATGAAGGCAAAAACCCAAAGTAATTCCTTTTAGTGGTTTTGATTTTTTTAATCGATTTAGAGTATTATCTAATATTTCCATATGACTTCGTGCCCATTCATATGAAAGTCTACCTTGCTTGGCTAATTTCGGATTCTTTACTTTACTCAATGAAAAAACCAAAGGTCATGACTATAAAATTCTATCACGTAAACATGCGAATCTAAATAAATGACAAAAAATTGACTAAATTCATGGCATGGAAGAAGATTGCAGAAAAGAATGCAATTGCATCAGGAAAAGGCCGAGAATTCAAGATTGATGGAAAGCGAATTGCAGTGTTTAACCAAGATGGATTCCATGCATTAGATGCATTATGTGTTCACCAAGATGGATCGATTGCACCCGGAAAACTAGACGGAGATATCGTAGAGTGTCCATTACACTTTTGGCACTACAACATAAAGACTGGAGAACTAATTGACTATCTAAAGGATGTAAAACTCCAAAAGTATGAAGTTCAAGTTAAAGACGACGGCATTTATGTCGATGTTTAAAATAATTAAGATTTAGAAACTGCAACTATTGCCTGCTTTACGTGAGGAATTTTTGCGTTAAAAAAATTAATCGTTGTTTCAAAATATTCAAGATTAGAATTAAGATCTGATTCGTGGTTTTTATCAATTATCATGTTTTTCAAATACTCTGTTGATTTTGAAACAAATGAATTAAAGACCATGCCAAAAACACAATCCTCTACGTTTTCAATCTCCCAGTCATTTTTTGATGGGTTTATCAGGTTAAAGTAATTTGGGATCTGGTTTGTAACAATTAGTAAAATTGATTCTAATTCATTTTTGTCTTCTGGGGTAAGATTCATGAAAGTTAGTAGATTACATCAGTTTATAGTCTTTGGGGAAAATACCCTGAGATAACTTTTATGACAATGCATTACGAGTACTCATAATGAGTAAAGAAATCATTGCAGAAATAACAAATAAGAATTATCAAAAGATTTCAGAGAACATTCAAAGTTTCCTTGCAAAACAACTTCAAGATACATCGTCTGAAGGATTAATTTTTGGACTAAGTGGAGGAATAGATTCGGCAGTAGTAGCATATCTATGCCAAAGAGAAATGAAATCAAAGGTCACTGCACTAATAATGCCAGATACAAAAATTTCCCCAAAAAGTGAAACAGAGGATGCACTAAAGATGATAGATAAGCTCGGGATGGACTATAAGCTAATTGACATCAGTCTAATTGTAAATGAATATTCAAAATACCTTGAACCAAATGAGAAAGCTAAAGGAAATCTCAGGGCACGAATCAGGGCAAATCTTCTTTATTATTATGCAAATTCAAAAAATTATCTTGTCGTAGGAACTAGTGATAAGAGTGAGTATCTCCTAGGTTACTTTACAAAATTTGGAGATGGTAGCGCAGACATACAGCCCATCATATCACTATACAAACTACAAGTAAGAAAGTTAGCTGAGTTTTTGGGTGTACCAGATTCTATTATCGCTAAAAAAAGCGGTCCGCATTTGCTGAAAGATCATTTTGCTGAAGACGAAATAGGAGTAGCATATGAAGAAATTGATCCGATACTATATTGCCTGATTGATAAAAAACTAACAATTCAAGAGACATCAACAAAAACAGGGATTCCAATTCAAACAGTAGAAAAAATCCATTCATTATACAAAATTAGTGAACACAAGCGAATAACTGCTCCAAAGCCCACATAGAATTGCCATGATGATACACGATACATTAACAGGAAAACTCAACGAAGTAAATACGCAAAATATTAGAATTTACCTATGTGGAGTTACAGTATATGATGAGTCACATATTGGTCATGCAAGAACGATAATCATTTTTGATGTACTAAGAAGATTTCTTGAGAATAAAGGAAAGAAGATCAATTTTGTACAAAATTTTACAGATGTTGATGATAAAATAATTAACAGGGCCACTAAAGAAGGAGTTTCTGCTTCTGAGATATCAGAAAAGTATATTCAAAATTATTTTACTGATTTTGATACACTAAACATCAAAAGGGCAACAGTATACCCTAAAGCGACTGAGCACATTCAAGACATGTTAGACCTTATTTCAGGTCTAATTGAGCAAAAAATTGCATATGTATCAAAACACGGAGTGTATTTTGCAGTATCAAAATTTGAGGAGTATGGAAAACTCTCAAAGAAAAAAATTGATGAGTTGCAATCTGGTGCACGGATTGAAATTGATGAGCAAAAGAATAATCCATTAGATTTTGCATTATGGAAGTTTTCTGATTCAGAGCCTACATGGAGTAGCCCTTGGGGCAAAGGGAGACCTGGGTGGCACATCGAGTGTTCTGCAATGAGTCTGAAATACCTTGGTAATTCTTTTGAGATTCACGGAGGGGGGAGGGATTTGATTTTTCCACATCATGAAAATGAAATAGCACAGTCTGAAGCTTTTACACATAAAGAATTTGCAAAAACATGGATGCATGTTGGAATGGTTACGATCAATGGGGAAAAGATGTCAAAGTCACTTGGCAACATCAAGACCATAAAACACGTTTTAAAGAATTGGGGTCCAAACATTATTCGGCTATTTTGTTTATCAGGACACTATTCAAAACCAATTGATTATTCAGAAGACCTTCTACGAGAAAACATTACCAAGTGGAGGCAAGTAGAAGCAGCATACTATGAAATGATTCACTCAAAATCACAAGGGAATTCTAAAGATTTAGAGAGGTTTGTAGAGGATTGTAAAAAGAGCTTTGATGATGCGTTAAATGATGACATGGATACGCACTTGGCAACAGCCGCATTTTTCAGACTGGTAAAAGAGATTAATCGAATAGCAGCCGAAGAAGAATTAACAAAATCAATTTCAGGTATTTTCTTATTAGAGTTTAATAGAATGCTTGGAATTTTGGGTTTGTACATTCCAGAAATTTCAGACGATGAAATCACAAAGGTGAATAAAATGCTAGAAGATAGAGAGAAATTCAGAAAAGAGAAAAACTATGAACAGGCAGACAAAATTAGGGACGAAATTTCTAGTAGAGGAATAGAATTAATCGATCATAAATCAAGAACTATTTGGATGAAAAAAGAGAGAATTAAATCAGACAGATAGATTTTAAAAAATTCCATTTTAATTCAAAACAAGACGTTTTGTATCTGATTTTGTCTAATTTGCAACAAAAAATAGGAATCATTAGCGTTCCTTAAATGAATTAAGAGGCTCAAGTCATTAAATTGATTCAAACATGCGACTGGTGCTGTAAAAAATTTGAAAATAGGGCAAGCAACTACTGTTCCTTTTCCTGTGCACTAGAGGCAGCATCAAAGAAGAGAGAGAAAACATATGATTGAGCAGATTAATCAAATTATCAAAAGTCTCAGAGAATGTGACAGAAAGATTATCTCATTTATTTATGCAAATGGAGGTCAGGTGTATGAAAAAGATATTAGAAATCAGCTCGATGAGCCTAGAACCACAGTATGGCGTACGATAAAGAGACTAGAAGAGAAAGGAATCATCATAGTAAGAAAAGAAGGCAATCAAAACCTCATAGTTTTGATTGTAAATCAGAATGATTAGTTTTAGAATCATCAGGTTTTTTTGAAATAATTTTGGTTACCCATATTTCAGAAGTATCTGGCATAAGCATCACAAGTCAATTTAGGATATAACGGAATAGTAGTATTGATTAGAAAATATTATTAATTTCCATTAAAATCTGAGTAAAATTCCTAATTGAGTTTTTTGTAAATTACTATTTTTTTGAAGCGCTGACTAGAGACACAACATCACGATCACGAAGTTGGTATGTGACAGGTAATCGTAGATTATATCTTAGGTCTTTTGCATAAAGTAGCCCTTTTGGAAGATCAGTGTGAATTTCCTTTGCCAAGTCTTTTATCGTTGCGCCATCTTTCATCAAAATCAAATCTGGAAGAATTCTTCCTTTTCGATCAGCAAGTTTTTGTTCATCTGCAACTGGATAGATAGAATTCATCTTTAGTAGCTTAAACACTGCAACGTTAATTGCAAACTGTACTCCAGTACGCATGTATTCACCCATGATATCTTTTTTAATTAAATTCAATGCGTGGGTTTGTTTTTCATTTAATGCATCTGATTGGAGTATATCGAATTGTTCTGATCCAGGAGAATATTTTATCAATCCTTTTTGTTCAGCACGTCTTAAGCTTAATTCGCTATCCCCACTGGCAGGAACAGTTATGGTATCAATGTAGCGCTCACGCAAGCGAGCAAAGTTTTTGTCAGCTCCTTCAACATCAATTTTATTAGCTACAATTAATGTTGGTTTTGAGATTCTTCGTAGGTGGGATGCAAATTTTTTACTGTCTTCAATTCCAAAGTCATCAACTTCCTTTTCCTCCAATTCAGAGATTCTCAAAGTATCTTTTACATGACTTTTTGTAACACCAATACCTCGATAAAGATCAGTTAGTGCATCAATCAAATCAGTTTCAGACTTTACAAGTTTAGAAATTTTGTCACGATTTCCCTCAAAGATTTTTTGATACCACATGATTAGCTCCTCTTCAATGTCAGCAAAATCTGAAATTGGATCACCAGACCCTACCTCACTAATTTGACCAGTAGAATCAATGCCGCCTGAAGCATCAACAACATGTAGTAATGCATCGGATTGAGCTGCAATTGATAAAAATTGATTTCCCAATCCTTTTCCCTTCCATGCATCTTTAATCAATCCGGGTAGGTCGATTAGTTCAATTGGAATGTATCTCCAGCCATCAACACATTTTGAATTATTTGGATTGTCATGCACGTTAAATTCAGGATGAACACAGAGGGTGATTGCGTTTGCTATACCGGAAACAGGTTTCTTTGTTGTAAATGGATAGCTTGATACTTCTTCAGAAGACAGCGTAGCTGCATTGAAAAAGGTAGTCTTGCCGGTATTTGTCTTGCCGATAAGACCAATTTTAATCGGCATGATTAGGAATCAGCCATTGAATATTTATCTCTGCCTGAGATGTTTATTCGTCGTGTGGTCCTTGTGAGATCTTATCACAAGAGTTTTGCATCTCAGTAATTGACCATCGAATTTCATCCAAATCATCGTTGTTCAAATTTGTGTTCCACTTGTCCAAAACATTTTTTGAAATTTGTGTACAATGATAAAGAAGATTCCAATAAGGGTGGTGCTCAGCAGTAGTGTAGGATAATTCCGTCACATCCTCCAATCCATTTTGTGCCCTAGATAATGAGTTGATGTTTTCACCGAAAATTTTTATAATGTCATCATCGCTTTTTTCGATTTTTAGTTGAACACCTTTTTTTGAAAATGATTCAACTAGTTTTTCAAGTTCTTTGTTAAATTCAGAAAATGTAGTCATTTAGGAAAGCCTTTGGTGCTCTGCTAGCATACATCGGTTAAAAACAACAGTAATTCCAGCTTTTCTAGCAAGGTCTTCGGCTTCTTTGTTATGGATGCCTTCCTGCAACCAGATGACTTTGGGTTGCTTTTTAATTGCCTCTTGCACTACAGGTAAGACATCCTCAGAAGGTCTAAAAACATCCACAATGTCAATTTGTTCATCTACAGCAGAGATGTCAGGGTAGCATTTTTTATTTAGAATTTCTTTAGCAGTTGGGTTTATTGGAGTAATGTTATAGCCATTATTCATAAGGTATTTTGGAACATAGTGAGCCGCCTTTGCAGAATTTTTTGACATCCCCACAACAGCGACATTCTTCATAGATAGAATATTTCTAATCTCTTCATCAGAGTGTTGATCTTGCTCCATGTACAGTTTTATCAAAGGAGGGTAAAGAATATTGCTTTTCAAAAGTTGAATAATTTTTATACAGATATTGTCAATTGGGCATATGGAAAATGAGCCAAAAGACATGATTGTGCTTGGTACAATTAAAAGTGGAGCAAAAGACTTTGATAAGATTAGAAGAATTGCAAAATTAGAACCCGAAGAGTTAAACAAAATTTTAGAAAAATTAGAAGAAAGAGGACTAATCAAAGTTGAAGAGAAGAAAGGATGGCTAGGTAAAAAGATCCAGATAAAGACAACCGAGAAAGGAGATAATGAAATTGAACATAGAATTCACGAGTTAGAAGCAAATTGGGGAGAGATGGTTGCCCTATACAAAGCAGGAAACAAAGACAAGTTAAACGATTACATGGATAACAACAGATCAATTTTACCAATGATGATGTTTTTTGGAATTATGGACATCATGATGTTTTCAATGATGTTTAGTATGATTGGTGCACAGATGAATGATTATGTACCAGCTGACCAAATCCCCGAAGGAACAGATACCGGAGGAGAAAGCGACTTTTCTGGTGATGGCGATGGCGGAGGATTTGATTTTGATATTGGTTTTTAAAAAATTACTGCTTTAATGTCTCACGATATCTTTTTACAGATTCTACTATGACTTTTTTTGCAATTTGAGAAGACTCCCATCCAATAATTTCTACTTTTTTCCCCTCTAGATCTTTATACACTTGAAAGAAATGAGCGATCTCGGAACGATAATGATCTTCAATATCATGGATGTCATTAGTATGAAAGTATCGCGGATCACTTGTTGAGACACAGATTATTTTATCATCCATTTGACCTTGGTCCTTCATTTGTAAAAGACCAATAGGTCTTGCTTCAATTAAGATGCCAGGATACGTAGGATTTGTAACTAGAACCATGGCATCCAATGGGTCGTTGTCATCAGATAATGTTTGAGGAACAATTCCATAATCACCAGGATAGTGAAAAGGTGAAAACAAAACACGGTCAAGTTTCATTAGATTATAGGTTTTATCGTATTCGTACTTATTTTGGGAACCCTTTGGAATTTCAATTATCACGTTTATGATATCAGGTATATCTGGGCCAGAATCAATATCATGCCAGAAATTTTTTGTCATGTTAAAACTGGAATGTATTCGTATATGTTTTGTACGATATTTTTAGCCATGAAATAATAAATTCTTCCTCTTATTAACCACGGTTAATTGATATACAATTCTTATGATAATGTTGGATTAGTTAGAGTACTGTCGTTTTTAAAAACACATAACAAAGAATACCTTTCAGGTCAAGACCTTAGCGATGTTCTAAAAATCAGCAGAGTTGCAATTTGGAAACACATCAAGAAAATACAAGAATTAGGATATAAAATTGAATCAAAACAAAAACTAGGATACAAACTAGTAGAAAACACAAAGATGCTTTTGCCATGGGAAGTGACAAACGGCTTGCAGACAAAAAAAATTGGAAAAAGAGTATACTTTTTTGATTCCATTGATTCTACGCAGAATTTTGCGTTAAAAATTTCTGAAGAATCAAAAGAAAACGGTACAGTCGTTATTGCGCATAAACAAACATTGGGAAAAGGAAGAGAGGGAAGAAAATGGATTTCACCCCAAGGTGGCATATGGGTATCAATCATTATCCATCCAAAATTTGATGTAGAAGCACTTACTATTTTGCCATTAGGAGTATCAGTTGCAATTGCTACTGCAATAGAAAAAGAGTTGAATCAGAACCCTAGTCTGAAATGGCCAAATGACGTCATGTTAAATAACAAAAAAGTTGCAGGAATTCTCACAGACGTATCAATGGAATCAAATAAGATCCACAATGTGGTAATTGGTATTGGAATAAATTTTGATGTAGATACAAAAAAAATTGAAAAATCAATCAAAGGTACTCCCAACGCGTATGGAATTACAAGTTTGACAAAATCAAGCAGTCCAATAAAATTTTTCCAAGCACTACTGTATGAATTAGAAGATATTTTTGAAGAACTAAACAAGAAAAATTCAAAAATTATTCTTGATGCATGGAAGAAGAGATCTGCGACCATAGGAAAAAATGTTCAAATCAGCGGGAGTAAAAAAATCAGCGGTAAAGCCATTAGAATTGATGATGATGGAGCACTAGTAATTAAGAAAGGAAACAAGACCGAAAGGATTGTTGCAGGAGACGCAATCCATTTAAGATAATTATTTTCGTGTTCTTTTTGCTTTTTTTGGTGTTTTCTCTATCAATTTTGATTGTTCACGAAGAAGATTTTTCAGATCATCTTGAATTTCAAAGACAGTTTCTAAGAGAGTTTCCAAATGTTGAGTATAAGCATCGTAATAAGTAATTAATTCAGACTGTTTGCTGTTTGTTTTGGTTAGATGTTCATTTGCTCTAATCAAATTTGCAGAAGTTATGAGCTCAGGCAATGGTTGAGAGAGGTCAGCAATTTCTTTAAGATCACTTTTTGCAGATTTAATTTTTAGCTGGATGCCAGATAATGCTCCGAGTCCCATTTTTTTCATATAATCAGGAATTAGTCTTGGCTGTTAAAGTTTTTTCCTTAACTCAGGTCATAATATTGATGCATGAAACCATACAAATTATGAATAAGACATATCTAAATCTGAATTTCTAAATGTTCTATTGAATAGCATCATAATTTTATTGGTATGTGTTTTCATGTCCCTAGTAACAATAGACACAGTTTCTGCCCAAGAGGAAAAAGATCCGGCCAAATTGTTTGATGAGGCAAAAAAACATTTTGCAGTTGGAGATTACTCGGCTGCGGTAAAAATCTATGATGATATTCTAAAAATTGTACCAGATAATGTCTCAACGTTGAAAATGAAGGGCATTGCGTTAAGCAATCTGGAACAACATCCAAATTCACTAAAACAATTCTACAAGGCCCTTCAAAAGGAGCCAGAGGATGTGATATCATTACTTGGCATGGGAATTGGTTTTGGGAACTTGGGTGAATATACAGAATCGCAAAAATATTTTGAAAAAGTTCTAGACATAGAACCTGAAAATAGAGTTGCAAAAAACTATTATCAGTTTATCGATAAAACGATTTCAAAATATCCATATGTTCCTACACCAAAACCCTTGCCACCACAAAAAACTACTTTAATTGAGATTCCATTCTGGGTAAAACAGAATGCAGAATGGTGGAGTCAAAAAACCATAAGCGATGAGGAGTTTTTATCATCCATAGGATACATGGTGAATAATAAAATAATAAAAATTCCCAGCACATACAATGAAGAAAACAAAACAGGCTCAATTCCATCATGGATTAAAGATAATGCACGATGGTGGTCAAATGGAGAAATTTCAGATACAGAATTTGTCTCAAGTATTCAATTTATGATTGAAAAAGGATTCATAGTAATAAACAGTAAACCTGCGGCATATGAAATACAACAAAGGCAAGAGGAAGAATACAATACGTTTGAAAAATATCTTTCAACGATATCAAAGAACATCTCTGATGAAAAAAGATACATCGAATATCCAAATCCAAGTAGAGATGTGATTAAAAAATTCCTCAGAGACTATGTAAAGTGGAATTTTGAACAAGAAGCAAAATCAGCTGCAGATAAATTTCCAGATCCAACATACCAAATTATCAATGGAACATACATTATCAATTACAAAATATTTGTAAATGAGCAACCTTCTGGATTGCCACTTGATCATGTAGGAACACTGAGTGAATCATTAAGTTTTTGGGAAACTCAAGATTTGAAAGTCAATAATCAAACTGCAAAAATAAAATTCACATATACAAACAAAAAGCATGAGGCAAATATTTGGACCACATGGGTTGTACGTGATTTAGGGGCAGGGGTATTAGGGCATGCTCATCTAGGTAAGGGAGTAGTCGAAGTAGCACTTGGAGATTATTCATGTGATGGTAGTTTCCAACTGTATGATGTACAGACAGTCAAAATGATAATGACACATGAGCTTGGACACTCAATTGGACTAAAGCATACCACAGATGAAAATAACATAATGTATCCATCATTGAAGCCATCTTATGCATATTGTATTCTTAATTAAAAAATTGAATAAAGAGATTGAATAAATTTAGTGCATAGTATATCAAGAATCAAGAATCTAGAAGATCATGGAAATTTTGGAGATATTATTTGCCGTTGGAATTTTACTGGTTAGTGCTAGACTTCTTGGAATAGTCTTTAAAAAAATAAAACAACCATCTTTGGGTGGAGAGCTACTTGCAGGCATCATATTAGGCCCCACTTTAATTGGAATTGTCCATCCAAATGAGATGCTAGACCTTCTTTCTACCGTTTCAATTTTCTTTGTAATGTTATTCATCGGTATTGAAATGAATCTAAGAGAGATAAAAAATTCCGGAAAATCAGGGTTTGTGATTTCTATACTTTCATTGATAATCCCATTTTTTACAGGGTACGTGCTTTCAGTGTTTTTTGGTCTAAATTTATCAGAGTCACTGTTCATCGGATTGTTATTATCAGTAACTTCAGTACCAGTAAGTGCAATTATTTTACGAGAATTGGGGATTCTCAAAACTAAAATTGGCACAACGGTGATGTCGGTAGCAATTATTGATGACATCATTTCATTGATTATTTTGGCATTTATTTTACAACTTCATCTAAGTGACGGAATGCAATTTGCATATTATGAAATTGGAGAATCAGTTGTTCAAATAGTAGCTTATTTGTTAGGAATTGTTGCCATTACATTTGTAGTTTACAAAGCAAATCGTTGGTTACCCTCAAAATTAAAAGAATTTAACAAGTTCAAATCAAAGGAAATTTTATTTATCATATTTATTTCAGTGGCAATAGTTTTATCAATAATTGCTGATTTAGCAGGATTGCATTTTATCATAGGTACATTTTTTGCGGGGTTAATTTTTAGTGAAAAATTATTACCCAAAAGAGAAGAAAGTAAAGTTTTCAAAACAATGACAAAAATTACGTTTGGGATATTTGCACCATTATTTTTTGCAATTGTTGGAATGAAATTTAGTGCCCAATCATTAGAAGATCACATTCCATTCCTAATATTGTTAGTTATACTTGGAATAATTGGAAAAACATTTGGAGGGTATGTAGGAACAAGGATTTTTCATTTTCCTAAAAAACAAGGATTGGCAATTTCAACATTACTTAATGGGAGAGGTACTGTTGGTTTAGCAATTACAGCATTAGCTTATTCAGTAGGTGTGTTAGATTTGGCGCTATTTTCAATTTGTGTGGCAATTTGTTTTATAACAACTATAATTACACCAATAATTGCAAGGCCGTTATTACGTTCAATGAATTAATGTAAAAATAAAATGAAAGGCCTAAGCCATATCAAGTGCTCTTGAATGTTTACGAGTATGAGGACGTTCTCCAGAATATTTTCTTCGCATATGTCCTGATGGACGACCATACAATAATTCAAGAAACCAAGATTCATGTTCAATTTCTTCGGCAAGAATGTCTTTTGCTATTTCGTATGTAGCAGGATCTTTTCCATGAGTCATCTTGCAAACTTTATCCCAGTTTACTATTGCACCCTGTTCAGCTTTTAGGCATTTTTCCAAAATTGCTTTCAAGTCAGTTGGATTAGGAGGCAATTGAAGGAATTCACAACCAGATATTTTGATGAATTCGGTTGCATCATTGGGGAGGCTTCCACCTAATTGATAGATTCTCTCTATACAAGATTCAAAGTGACTAAGGTCTTCTAGTCGTGCATCTTCAATTATTCCCTTTATTCCTTCACCATCCATTCCTGTACAATGAGCCCTAAGATTTGTGAAATAGTAATAGGCAGTAAATTCCACTGCAGCATTTACAACCAAAGATTTCACTAATTCATCCACATTAAGGCCATTTTTTTTGAGAATTTCAATACCAACGACATTTGGTTTTGAATCAGTCATTAAAGGCGATTATAGGATGGAATTAAAAAGCCTTAGGATTTGAATTGTCTCTAATTTTTTCAAGAGTCTCAAGTAGTCTATTTTGTGCCCTTTCTATCATGTAAAAATATTCTTTCGTTGGAGCATCCACAAAAGGAAGTATTTTCTGCTTTAGCAACTCATTAGAGTTGGATATAACGTGAATTGGGTCAACCAATGTATCAATCAGATATTTTTGTTCTTGAGTAAAATTAGGATTCAGGGATAATAATTTTTTAGATTTATCTTCCAGTGTTTGAACTTGGTTAAATTTCAATTCTTACTCACGTTGGGAAATAACAGATAACTCTAATTTCTTAGATTTTTTCCACAAAAGTGAACATAAGCTAAACATGTTATTTACCATCTCCGAAGAATTTGTAAATAGAATCGAATCTCCTTCATCCTTTAGATTCACTGCATCACTAATTGCCCCAGACATAATCAATTGCCTATCACATTCCACTATAATTCTACTTTTTGAGGGAAGTTTCCCTAATTTGACGTCTGAGGAGTTTAATCTATGAATCAACGGATAATCTTTGTCATTATTCAATTGTGTCAAGATGTTAACGTCAACACCATTCTTTTTTGCAAGAGATATTTTCTCAGGAATTGAAGTATGATACATCATCGTAAGGTCTTCAATAGTAGTCATGATGTAAACTTGATTTTTTGCGCTCTGAATCATCTTTCCAATGCGCGAATAGACGTTGGTTCTTCCCTGAATGATTGACAAGGACGTAATGTCTGGAGATTCGGCAGTTTTTGTAACTGTGGATAGTTGTTCTGTAAGTTTTTTTGCAAGATTCTTCATTGTGGTGATTTCATCATCGTGTCGCTCAATTATTGATGCTAATGCAGTTTTTGGTTCAACAGCTGTACATATTGTAGGATTTGAAAAAGTTGTTGTGACGATTCCAAAGTTTTTTAATTTGTTTAATGAACGATATGCCTTTCCTCTATCAATTTCTAATTTTGCAGCCATCGTACCAACAGAGATGGAACCCAGTTGCAACAATCCCATGTAAATTTTTGAATCAACTTGGTCTAATCCAAAGTATTCAAGGTGGGAGGATAATTCTTCAGGGTTCATCAGACAAAGAATGAAAATGAAAAATTACAATATTATTTCTTGTGTGTTTTTGACAAACATTTTACGATCTTTGTCTTGCGTAAAATTCACAGATTCAAACCTAATCCTGTGATCGCAAATCTGATCGCATTAATGAAGTTTTGAATTTGAAAGAATTTTCTGATAGAAAATTACCCACAAAATCTCATTCTAAAAACTTAGAATGAAGGTTAGCTTAACCTACACACAAATCACCCTAAGAATATGTGTAAAATGGATAATAAGTCAAAATACCCCATCTATCTGTCCTTTGAACACGTCAATATCTGCACAACGATGTCCCTCTTGCGGTAAATCAAAAATGGTATCAGATGAAAACACGGGAGAGCTAATCTGTGGCATTTGTGGTTTTGTTGTAAATGACAAACTAGAGGATACAGGAGCAGAGTGGCGCTCATTTGCAAATGATGAAACAAACAGAGCTCGTGCAGGAGCTGGAACATCAATCACCATGCACGATATGGGACTATCAACCATCATTGGAGCAGTCAATAAGGATTCTACAGGTAAACCACTATCTGCAAGCATGAAAAGCTCAATTGAGAGATTACGAACATGGGACAGTAGAACACAAGCACATTCATCAGCAGACAGAAACTTACGACAAGCACTAAATGAAATGGACAAGCTAAAAGACAAGCTCGCTTTAGGTGATGCAGTAGTAGAAAAGGCTGCATATATTTATCGAAAAGCAATGGAGAAAAAACTTGTAAGAGGAAGATCAATTCAGGGATTGGTAGCAGCCTGCTTATACGCTGCATGTCGTAATACTGAAACTCCAAGAACTTTAGATGATGTTGCAAAAGGAATCAACATTAGAAGAAAAGATGTTGCAAGATGTTACAGATTAATTTTTAGAGAGCTGGAGCTAAAGATGCCAGTAGTAGATCCTGTTAAAGGAGTTTCACGAATTGCAAGCATAGCAGAATTAAGCGAAAAAACAAAACGCAAGGCAGTGGCAATATTAGATAAAGCAAAAAAATTAGGAATAGTTGCAGGAAAAGATCCTATGGGAATAGCAGCTGCCGCACTTTATCTTGCATGTATTAGTGGTGGCGAATCAAAATCACAAAAAGAAATCTCAATTGCATCTGGAGTGACAGAAGTTACAATTAGGAATCGATGTGCAGGATTAAGGAAAATTCTTCAGGATTAGAATGTCTGAAAGCATATCATGGTCGGATTGGCTAGATTACAATTCTGAAACTATCAACAAGTCACCAACAAAACCAGGTGTATTTATGATGCATGCTGCAATGAAGATATTACTAATTCAAGGAACTGAAAACATTAGAAAAGAACTAGCAGATACGTTATCCAATGATTGTACCGCCCAGGCTACTAGATTCAGGTATACCATATCAGAACAATATCAAAAAATCTATCAGGAATTAATCCAAGATTACAAAAATAGACACGAAGGAAAACTGCCAAAATGTATGGAGTAATTATCTGAATTCAGGTAATTCCTCGTGTTCACGACGCCTAGTTACAAAAAATATTCCGCCAGTTATACCAAATTGATAAAATGCATACATCATTACTTGAAAGAAACTTGGGACATATTCTGTAAATCGGCTTAGAATAGCAACCAAAAGCACAATAACGCTTAATCCAAACATGAAATATCTTGCAACATTTGGTATCTCGGCAAATTTAAAAAACAAGACCAATGTGACAGAAACAAAAAGTGCAACTATAGTTCCAAATCCAGCATTTAACCCAAGGACATTAATTAAAAAAGCAACTCCTTCCTCAGGAGTAGCAGGGACGACAATTTCAGAAACGGTGATTTTTTCGGGAATTGCAAATTTAATTACGTTTGAAATTGCGTTAATTGAGAATAATAGTAACAAAACAATCGAAGTAATCCTTGCATGAATTTTTAATCTTGGAAATCGTTTTCTTATACCACGTCCAAGTATTGTGCCCTGTAAAATTCCAATGAGAAAAACCACACCGTATGAAATTAGAAAGTTTTCTTCGGCTATCGCAAGAATATCCATACTAGAGAAGCAATCTAGATATTAATTACAAATATGAAAATTAAGATTCACAAATGACATAATCTAGTGGACATCATTCATTAACAATCATTGTAATGGAAGATTGAATGTTTTGAATAGATCTTATTTTGCTCATCACAGTATTTCGTAGGGAATCTTCTGAATCAGAAGTAACTTTGAGTACAATATCATACACACCAAAAACACCCTGTATGTCAAATATTATATTTGCAATTTCGGAAAGAGAATTTTTGATATTATCTATAACTGATTGTTCCTGATTAAGAGTTACGTTTAGTAAAAAATAGGTTGTAGGCATTATTCTTGGCCTTCTATTCCCATTAATGTCAGGGTAGAACGGATTTTATCGATTTTCCTAATCTTCCATGTAATGGTCTCCCTTAGAGCACTTACTTCATCAGAAACAACTTTAGCCAAGATATCATATGCTCCAAATGTTCCATGTACCTCCTTTACCGAATCAAGTGCTTTTAGTTGAGAAATAACAGATTCTTCAGAACCTAACTCGCAATTGATTAACACGTATGCTGATGCCATTTTCAGCATAATTATCAAATTATGTTATTTAATATCAATTAAGAATTAGGTTAGAAATTGTTTAAAAAAATATCAGATTTATGAAAAAGTGTTCATAAGAAAAACGTTTTTCCCCCAAATTAAACATCAGAAAGGCATAGTTCGTTTGTTTTGAACACACAATTACATAGATTCTATTTAATGAAATTATAACTAGTCTGTTGGACCCGCTGCCAACACCCTTCCCAGCCAGACCATAGTTAGCCCTTGGGTCCACCAGAACTTTACAAATTAGCAAATTCTATCTCTAGGTTTTTAACCTGTGAATTCAAAATTTTGTCATGCAGGGCAATTCCATCAATAAAATACTTGTACCAATTGATGGTTCCAAGAATTCCATTAGAGCCTTAGAAATGGCAATTACAATTGCAAAAAACTGCAAGGCAAAGATTACTGGAGTCTATTGTATGTACACACAATCATATTCTGAAACACGCGGTGTAGCTTCAGTAAGTAACGAAATGAGGAAAGAGGCACGTACTGTTCTAGATGATGCAAAGAAGACATGTGGAAAAGCAGGAGTTTCATTTACAACAAAAATCCTACAAGGCAATATCGGATTCAACATTGTAAAAACAGCTCATCAAAAAAATAATAAATTTGATTTAATAGTTATTGGATCAAGAGGCAGAAGTTCCCTTAAGAGTATGTTCTTGGGAAGTACATCAAACTTTGTTATACATGAATCTAGCATTCCAGTTTTAATAGTAAAATAATCTCATACCATACCATTCTTTACAAAATATTTTTGATGATAATCTTCTGCCTTGTAAAATGTTGGAGCAGGAACAATTTCAGTCACTATTGGGTTTTGGAATTTTCCGGATTTTTCTAAGGATTCTTTAGATTTTTTGGCAGATTCTTCTTGAGTAGAGTCATGGTAGAATATTGCAGAACGATATTGAATTCCAATATCAAAACCCTGGCGATTTAGAGTAGTAGGATTATGATTATTCCAAAAGATGTCTAATAATTCATCATATGAGATTTTTTGAGGATCATACTCTACTTGAACTGCTTCTGCATGACCAGTCTTATCAGTACAGACCTGTTCATATGTAGGATTTTCAACTTTTCCGCCAATATATCCAACAGTAGTATCTAAGACACCTTTGGTTTTACGAAAGATTTCCTCGACATGCCAAAAACACCCAGCTGCAAATGTAGCCTTCATACAATACATTAGTAAATTGAGATTAAAAATCTAACACTAGTAATGGAATACTGTATCGCCAATCTGTTTTTTCCAATCGGCACGAATTCCAGGTTTTCCCTTTAGCTTTTCGACATAATTAAAGGCAGAAAGCCCTGCTGCAGCACCATCTCCGCATGCAGCGACAATTTGCTTATAGGGAATGCTTGTTGCATCTCCAGCGGCAAAAATTGCAGGATGTGAAGTTTTTCCTCCAGATTCAATTTCTATCTCACCTTTAGTGTTAATTGTTACCAAATCCTTTACAAAATCCAAATTAATTTTAGAACCCATCTCAATAAACAGACCATCAACTTGCAGTGTTTTTTCTGAACCGGTAGCGTCAACTACAGTAATTTGTTGAAGAGTTCCATTACCAGAGATGGCTTTAATGCTAGAGCTTGGAATTAATTCAACGTTTTCTTTTTTCTCAAGGGATGCAATTAGATCTTTATCGCCACCAAGTTTTCCGCCTTTGTAAATCATGTATGCCTTTGATGCCATTCGTGAAAGCAGTATACCGGATTCTAAAAGATAAGCGCCAACACCTACTGATGCAGTAGTTCGTCCCTGATAAAATGGTGCATCACATTTTGTACAATAATGTACTCCCTTGTTTGCAAATTGAGATTCATTTTCTAATCCCAAATTATTTGGAACTTTACCAGCAGCAACAACTATAGCTTTTGCGAAATATTCTGAGCGAGATGTTTTAACTCTCATCTTACCATCTGCTTCTTCAATTTTTTCCACAGTATCATATGTCATCTCACCTTTGAATGACAAGAATTGACTCTCTAAAGTTTTAGCAAGTAACGGACCACTTGACATTATAGTACCCGGATAATTTTCAAGTTTCGGAATCAAATTAAGCTGTCCACCCAAATCTTTTGAGATGACTAAAACCGAAACTTGTTGTCTTGCAATGTATATTCCAGCTGAAAGACCAGCAGGACCTGCTCCAACTATAATTATTTCATATTCTTGGGCCAATTTCTAAATTAGTTTACAGAGATTAACGAAGTTAAGTTTTTGATACCATTCATGTTATGTAGATCGTTATCTATTGCATCCTTGATTTTTTGCATGTCATCAGACTCAAGAATAACCAAAATATCACAAATACCATAAACGGTCTTTACTGATTTTACTACAGAAATTTTTTTGGATGCTTCAATAATTTCTCTTTGATTTTTGTAATCAACGTTTAGAAGAACATAGGCCTCGTTCATGAGGTATCTCATGAACCTATTGATAAAAAGTTTCTCTGAGATCGTGCCTAAATTCGGTAGATTTTCTTGTAAAAACATGTCAGGTTTGTCCAGTATAAGCAAAAAGACCATCCAGGACAAACAAAAATTAGATTTCGATATATGAAATTAATCAGATTCCCAAATCATGTCACAGATAGTTCAGCATGACAAGGAACAGAGACTCAGACTTGCAAGTGTTGTGTGTGGAGTTCTAGCCATTGCATCCATAGTTTTGCTAGGAAGCTCTTCATTTGCATTTGGAGATATTCAGATAGAAATTGCAAAAAATGCAGACACTCAAGGATGTGAAATCAATGAATCGTGTTATTCTGAAACTGGTCTTGTGATAAATGTTGGGCAAGAGGTCACATGGTATAATGCAGGTAACAAAGTTCATTCCATAGTAAGTGGAAGCGCCGAAGTAGGCCATTACGGTTTATTTGATAGTGGAAAAATTCTCCCAAAGGAAAATTTTTCTCAGGTATTTTCTAAATCAGGTCAGTACTTTTACTACTGTCAAACACATCCCTGGATGACAGGGATAGTCATGGTAAAATAAAAAATCTAAACTCGAATTATTCCTTGCTCAACTAGAAATTTTATTGCAGTAATGAATTCATCATCAGTGATTTGACCTACAGACCACCAACTTGCATTATTGCGTATCCAATCTGGAATTGAATCATTACTAACAGTTTCTGAATTAGATAAATTTGGAATAAAGATAATTTGATTATCAATCATGTATTGAATTGAAGACACAAATTCTTTATCAGATATCTTGCCAGTAGACCACCATCCAGCATTATTGCGTATCCAATCTGGAATTGCAGGAGGATTGGGAAATCCTAAAACAGTGTAGATGGTTTCGCCAGGAAATTGAGATTCAAACCAATCTCTAAAATCATTTGCACTGTTATACCAATCAACATAGTATTGAGGAGATCTATCTGACTTTGGAAAATCGGGAGTGTGGGTATTAGGATAACCTACAACATCTTCAATATTTTTCCCAGTAAATTGAGAATCAAACCAATCCTTGAATGCTAAATCAGAATTATATCTATCAATATAGTATTGTGGAGATTTATCAAATGCTGGAAAGCCAGGAATATGGGTTTTAGGCTCTTTAGTAACATCAACAGAGTGTTTTGGAGTCAAAGATTTTGATGGTTGTTTTTGTGTATTCTTAGGCATAGTTTCTGAGGAATCACCTAACGAGAATTGAAATGACTTTTGATATTCTTCTCCAAGGTAGAATACTTTGACAGTATAAGTTCCCTCTTGTAACCATTTTGGACCATCGGCTTTGTAGGATTTAGAGAAACTACCATCAGAATTTGCAAGAAAGGTATCTACTGCAGCAAAATCAGAATTTTGAGGATTTACAATTTGCATAATGACAAATTGGCCAGGTTGTGGGGAGTCTATCTGACCATTAAGAATCACAGAATCCCCAGAAACATATTGAGATTTGTTTAAAGAGAAACTCAGTATTTCCGCATATGCTGTAATTGGGATCATAGAAATTAATCCAAAGATCAGTAAAAAGATTAAGGATTTCAATGTAATTCCAAAAACAAAAATCCCAAATTTAATCTTGATTGAAGAGCAGAACCAGACATATTATTTTGAAATTTGCTTTGTTTATAATGCCTTCGTAGGAAAGATAAGAATAAAAATTTTGAGACACCTAGATTTGGATCTAAGTGTCAGTGAATTGGAATGTCCAAGTCAATGCCAATGTATCATCTGCAGTTAGTTCAACTGCTGTGAATGTGTTTCTTGCAAACATTTCACCGCCAGTGGCATGGTTGAATATTGCGGCCTCATCAATGCTGCTATCATCACAATCGTTTGGTCCCACGTTACCGCCCTCAAATGTTGCAGTTGCTGTAACATTTGCATTTGGAGAACCATTCATAGTGCCATTAACAGAACTAAATGCAGCTACTTCTCTAGCACATGATGATATTACTGTAATAATATCAGTCTGTCCTGCTGCTGGTGCAGTTTCACCGCCTGTTCCAATTTCCATATGGCTGATTTTGGCTGAAGATGCATTTACAGTTGAAAACAAATTCTCTGCTAAAAGCTCCATTCCATCAGTAACAATCATGTTATCAGATTGTCGATACGCCTTGATGTTGCCCTGTGCATCGCTAACTACTACTTCTACATGACCTAATAGCTGAACGCCATTTTTGATAGTGGGTTGTACTGAAACTCCTTCTAAAATTGCATATGTTGCACCTGAAGACACAGCTACTATTGCCACCAATAGTAATCCAAAATGCTTTGGGTCCAAAGTTTTCATTATTCATATAGTTGGTGCAGTAGTTTTTAGAATTAGTTTGTAAAAAATGAACAGACGGGTACTCAGATTTTATTAATCTCAGGCACAAAAGTGAAGGATTTTTTCATAAATTATGAATTCAAGGTAGTTATTTCAGATAGTTCTGCCCTGTATTTTACCTTGATATTTACATCCGAGGTTGCTTGGGCAAATGGAATTATACCATTTGTGGATTCTAATTGGACTGACCAATCACCCACTATTGGGTCAAATGAGGTTATTGAGAATCGCTCTAGAGGGTTATTTGCACCAGAGTATTTGATTCGGTATATTTGTCCATCAATCTGAACACTAGTCAAATCACCACGATTTCCAAATGTAGATGAACTAACCAAGCAAGAATCATCAGATCCAATCACACAGGTTCCTTGTGGAGATACTACCCTAAATCTCATATCAGAATCATCATTATTTGATGCATAAATCAATGAGGGTCTTGCAACTACATCACCATTAGCATTTCTAATCAAATCCAACTCGACAAAGTCTTGGATTTGTTTAGACTGTGTTCTAACAAAGGTATTCAATATACCAGTACTAGTAGACAAATCATTACCATACAAGTCCACCCTGGCACTAATGTTGTAATCTAGTTTTTGAACATTCTTTGGAATCATCCAAGATAATTCAACGTCGTTGAATCCTGGTTTGAACAAATACGGAATTGCATCAATAGATCTTCCATCTACTAATAATGTCACTATACCATACATTGAGGTAGACTCTTGGTTGTTGATGTATGCGTGGGGTTTGAGAATGGTTCCTTGAGCTTTAATTGTCTGCATATCCATCTCTAATTTTACACTTAATGAACTCATATCGATATTGTTTGGTGTTAATCCCAAGAATAGGTGTTCAGAGTCGTTTACTTTACCGTCTGCATTTAATGCATGTATCCAGAATTCAGTTGCAGGGGATTTTAGTAAAGATGCTGGAACCGTTATGTATACTCTAGAAGTGGTGTTTGAAATTCCAGTCAATTCTTCTACTTTCATCTTTAATCCGGTGTAATTACGTTCGATGTTATCATCACCCATTGTAATCAATCTAAGCTCTGCTCTGCGTAACTCGCTTTTTGCATTATCAATTAGTGCAGAGACAGTAACAGATGTAGGTTCTGTGACATACTCGTATGAACTAGCATCAGTAATGAGCCTGTTTTGATCATCTATGTGAATCTTAAAGTCAAAGATTTGAGGTTTGGAATAAGGATCTTCTTTAACTAGATACACGTTTCCTTCACATTCTATTATCTGAATACTTGTGTTAGAAGTGGATGACCCTCCGTCGGCAGACACAACAAAGTACGTCTCATTTGGATTAATGTATGCCTCATAGACATATCTTGCAACATCAGAATGTTGATTATCTGATGCATATGGTTGATAGTCTGCAAGTTTTGCAGGAATTATGCCTGAATGCTTTGTTTGTAAGACCACATTTGTTGGGAATGATTCGCCTGAAACCATTACCTTGACAATGTTATCATCACAGACATTATAGTATACACTATCGATGTTTGTTATTCCAGCCGGTTTTGATGGCTTCTCTTGAGACACACCAGATGCACTTCCAGCTCCAGCGCCGGCTCCAACAGGTCCAACACCAACTTTACCATGACCTGCTTGTGATGAGACACCGCCAGAAGTGCTGGTTACTGGAGACTTCTTTCCACCAATTGCAAACTTGGATGTGTGCTCTACGGCAAACTCTATCTGTACTTTGCCAGAATGAATTCCTGACTCAATTTCATACTTTGAAACCTCAGTTATTCCAGAGGTCGTCCACACGTTGTTTATCTCATCAAATGTGTACACTGTAAGATCATCAATGTTGTTTGTTTCAGGCTTTGCTGTCAAGACTGTAAAGGTGTATGATTCTGTATTTGTAGAGTTATCAAAGTCTATTCCAGTACCATTTGACAATTCGGCTGGGAATCTTGCATTAATGTATAGTAATGTATTCTGTGTTGGGTCCTTCTCAGTGATAGATGGAATGCCTGATTCTATAGGTGGTTTTGATGCAACTTCATATGTTACATAATCAAGAGTTCCAGGACATGTACCGTTTTCAAATATTGTGAAGTCAACCTTCTTGATGCCACCATATGTTGGAACTAGTGTGTTATCTAGTGAGTAAATGTATCTTTGACCACAGTTGAATTGTTCAACAGGTTGGGTTGCAAGATATTGACCATAGACATTGCTTTGTGCTGTAGCTCCCAATATACCAACATAAGACAATGATGTTGAATTTCCAGCATCGGTTGCGTTTAATCTAAATGCATTGATTATAGAATCCGGAGATTCGTTTGGTAACAACTCTGCAAGTGATTTGTAAAGTAGAGTATACTGTGAATCAGTTGCATTTGAAATTGCAATAGTATTGTTCTTACCTACGAGTTTTGGTGTAGGTAGATCATTTACCTTTACAATTGGAGTCTGTACTCCGTTCTTAACTTTCGTTAGCTTTATTGGATTAAGCAATGTTCCAAATTGATTACTATCAATATTGACATTATCTATGTCAATTACTCCTGAATTAGGCAGATTCGTTGTATTTGTTACAACAACGAATTTCATTAGTGCATTAATGTTAGTGCCGTGTACAGTGACTAGTCCTTTCTTTGTTATAGGTACGTAACCTGATGGAGTTTGAGTCTGATTTAGTTTGTAACTACCTAGCAGTACATTTAGCAACGAGATCGAGCCATTGTTTGATAGATCCGAATCAGGTGATAGGCCATCACTTACTGTCAGAGTTCCAAATCCAGTGTATGGGTTTGGAGTGATACGGTATATTGCACCTGGAATCAATGTATTGTTTCGTGTTTCAATAGTGAGCTTTCCTCTAAGACCTACCAAATCTGAAATGCTTAGTGAATCATCAGCTGAGCGATATCTTGTACGCAAAACAGTTATTGAATCGCTAATGGATGCAGAATCTTGCAATATTCTTCCAAATGTTCTCAATATTTGTGGGTCAGATACAGACATGGAATCGGTCATGAATCTTCTAAATGACGTAGATTTTGATATAGAATCCTGCAATGATGCTGAATCAGTGAATAATCTGCCAAATGAGGTGACCTTTGTGATGGAATCGTCTGTGGATAGTGAGTCGGTCATTGCACGGTTGAATTGAACAGATGCAAGAAGTGTGTCAGCTGCAGCTAGTGAGTCAGTCATGAAGCGGTTGAATGAAGTTGATGGAACAAGTATGTCATTTACAGAGACAGCATCAGTGAATAGACGTGCAAATGAGGTGACCTTTGTGATGGAATCGTCTGTGGATAGTGAATCAGTTATTGTTCTGCCAAATGTAATGACTCGGAAGATCGAATCATCTGTGGATAGTGAATCAGTTATTGCACGGTTGAATTGAACAGATGCAA